>Ga0210057_1002164_pt1 | contig 28518 bp, 38 predicted proteins | sample CryGeyCG2114_010_2_FD_183968 | JGI IMG/M metagenome (GOLD analysis project Ga0210057, IMG submission 183968) | Groundwater microbial communities from aquifer - Crystal Geyser CG10_big_fil_rev_8/21/14_0.10 (SPAdes) (version 2) | ecosystem: Environmental > Aquatic > Deep subsurface > Groundwater ...
GTTCTCTGATTTGAGCAATTTGAATTTCCCCCACCACCAAATTTTTGGTGGGAGGCTCGATTAAAATTAGGTCAGGGTGTCCCAGATCAAAATTTCCACCATTAATCAATTTAACAAATTCTAGGGCCATTCTCTTTTTCCCTAAATGCTCTTCGCCACAAAATAAATAGGCATGAGAGATTTTTCCAAGTTCGACCGATTTTTTTAAAAATCGCCATTGTTTTTGATGCCCTATAATCATTTCTTTGACATAATACTTTTTTTATAAATGTCCAAATTTTCCAATATTACCCCCGCCCCCTTGGCTACGCAATGCAAAGGTTCTTCAGCTAAGACGCAGGGTACTCCTGTGGCCGGAGCAATGAGATCTGGAATGTTTCTTAATAAACTGCCGCCTCCGGAAAGAACCATTCCTTTATCTATTATGTCAGCAGATAATTCCGGTGGAGTGTCTCTCAAAACTAGTTTAATAACTTGGATAATATCAGCTAAAGGATCAGAAATTGCTTCACAAACCTCATTAGAGGAAACTTTGATAGTCCGGGGCAGACCTAAAATTAAATCCCGACCTCGAATTGCTAATTTTTTTTCTTCCTTTTCGGGAAGGGCGGTTCCGATTTTTATTTTTATTTCCTCAGCAGTTTGCTCTCCGATGGCTAAATTATATTTTTTCTTAATATAATCTGAAATTGCGAAATCCATTCTGTCCCCGGCTACTCTAACTGAATGACAGGTAACTATTCCTCCCAGAGAAATTACCGCCGTCTCCGATGTTCCTCCGCCAATATCAATAATCATATTGCCAGAACAAGAATTAATTGGAATATCAGCTCCAATTGCGGCCAAAATCGGTTCTTTAGCCACATAGACCGCTTTGGCTCCAGCCGCAAGGCCAGCCTCAATTACTGCTCTTCTCTCAGTCGAGGTAATGCCAGCAGGCACCCCGATCATTAATTCTGGTTTTAAAAACCTAAAGTGGCCAGAAACCTTATCAATAAAATATTTCAGCATCGCCTGGGTAACTCTGAAATCAGCAATTACTCCGTCTTTGAGAGGTCGATAAACTCTAATAGTGTCAGGGGTTCGGCCGGTCATTTCTTTGGCTTCTGACCCAACTGCCAAAATTTTATTTTCACTTAAAGAAACCGCCACCACTGAAGGCTCTTCCAAAACCACTCCCTTGCCGGGGAGAAAGACCAACGAATTACAAGTTCCGAGATCAATTCCAATTTTCATAGATATAATTATCTTACCTTAAGTTTTATATTTTGGCAAATTTTTTTACTATTAGGCCAACCATCACAACAAAAATCCCACCCAAAATAAATAAAAGATTATATCCTACGGCTCCAATAATGGCGCCAGAGATTAAAGCTCCCAAAGCTATCCCTAAAGGCGAAAAAATAGTATCTATGGCTCCAGCCTCCTCGGGGGTCTCTCTTAATCGTTGGGAGATTAAACCTGATCTTCCAGAATTACAAACTAAGGCTCCAGCTGATCTTCCAAGGTTAATTAATAAAAGAGTAAAAAAATTTAAAAAAGGTAAGAGGGAGCCAAATAAAATTGAAAAGGCTCCGGTAGCCATTCCTCCTCGGAAAATATTTCTTTTGCTTTTGAAATTCTCTAAGTGAGAAATTAAAAAAAGTGAGATTGGCAAAAAGGTAACTGAAAGAACCGAAACAAAAACTAAAACTTGATTTTGAGAAAAAGCTAAAAAATCTTTTAAACATAGAACAAAAAAAGCAAAATAAAAGCCAGACATGAGCAAGGCTGAAAAAGAGAGGACGGTTGGAAGTAAAACGGTTTTTTCTTTTATTTTTTCAAAGACTTTTTGATAATTATCTTTAAATTTCTGAAAATTAAAAGTCTTGTCTAACGGTTTGATTTTTTGCTTACCTAACTGCCAAAAACAATAGATAGCGGTGAAGATTTGCAAAACTGCGCTAAAAACAAAAACACCGATAAAGTTAAATTTCCAAATAAGAGCAGCTCCAATGCAGGGAGCCAAGGCTTCGGCATAAAAGGGAGCAGTATAAAACCAGCCAAAAGCTCGATCATAATTTTCAAGAGAAGAAGAAATCAGAATAGCCTTGGCTGAGACAAAAAAAAGAGCGGCTGAAATTCCCAAAAGAACTTGCCAAAAGTAAAACAAAAAAGGACTCCTAATGAGAATCATTCCCAGGACATAGACTCCGTATCCCAGAATTCCCAAAGAAGCTAAAACTGCTGGATTGATTTTGTGATTGAAAAAGCCAATAAGGGGAGCAAAAAGAGCAATTGGTAGATAGATTAATAAATAGGTAAAACCTACCTCGGGCAAAGAAAAACCCCTGGCAACCAAAAATAAAGGAAAATAAAGAGAGAATAATTTGTAACCAAACATCAATAAAAAATGGGAAATGGTGGTATCCCTAGTAACTTTTTCGATTTTCGGCAAAATAGACATATTGAAATATTTTAGCAAATTAATAAGCGCCCGCCTACGGGGGGCGCCCCTATACCATTTTCTTTACATCAGGAAAAATGTAAAATAGATGTAAATCCTCTATGACTAGAAAAACGCGGACTGTTTTATTTTTCATTTGTTTATTTCTATTTCTTTTAATTGCTCCTTCAGTTATTTTTTATTCTCAGGGTTATCGAATTGACATTAATTCAAAAAAAATTACCCAAACTGGGGGTTTATTTTTAAAAATTATACCAAAGCAAGTTGAAGTATTTATTGACGGGAAATTGAAAAAGAAAACTGATTTTTTCTTTGGCTCAGCTTTAATTGAAAATTTATTACCAAAAAAATATAAAATTCAAGTAAAAAAAGAGGGGTATTACCTCTGGGAAAAGAATTTGGAAATAAGAGAGAAAGAGGTTACCGAAGCAAAAAATATTGTTTTAATCCCTGAAAATCCAAATTTTGGTATTTTGACCAAGGAGGTAAAAAATTTCTGGTTTTCGCCTGATGAGAAAAAAATAATTTTATTTGAGGAAAATGAAAAAGGCTGGGGTTTAAAACTATTTGATTTGGAAAGGAATGTCAAAAGTCATTTAATTGATGAGAAAGATATTTATTCAAAGGGGGCTGATTTGCTAGAATTAGAATTTTCTCCCGACTCAAAGGAAATTTTCTTAGAAGTAGGAACGGAAGAACAATTAAAGTATTTTACTTTAGAAATTGATAAAATTCCGCCGGTTTTAACCGAAAGTAAAGAACCATCATCCTCTTTTAAAAATACTATAACCTCCAAAACTATTGGCCAAGATATTTATTACCTAAATAATCTTGGCCATTTTTTAAAAAATGAAGAAAGATTGACTGAAAAACCTTTCCCGGTGAAGCCAGAAACTGAATACGTTTTAGAAATATTTCAAGATTTTGTATTTTTACGCGAGGGTCAGATTTTGTATCAATTTAATCCTGGTTCAAAATCCTTTGAGAAATTTTTTGAACCAATAAAAGATTTAAAAATCTCCCCCGATTATAAAAAAGTAGTTTATTTTTCGGATTACGAAATCTGGATTTTGTTTCTGGAAAAAATAAACGACCAGCCCAAAAGAGAAGCCCGGGACAAACTTTTTCTAATCCGCCTCTCTGAACAAATTAAAGATTGCTTTTGGTTAAACTCTGACTATTTAATCTTTAATGCCGCCAATAAGATAAAAATCGCCGAAATCGACGACCGAGATAGAATAAATGTTGTATACGTTGCAGAATTTGAAAACCCGAAAATATTTTGGAATCAATTCGATAAAAAACTATATATTTTAAGTGATGGGAATTTATCTCAATCTGGAAAACTACTTCCCTGAGTCTCAATTTTTTTCTTAAATTCTTCCCATTTAATATTGCTTGAGCCAGCCGTTGCACAAATTTCTTTAAATTGACAATATTGGCACTGCCAATTATCCGGATAGTCCGGAATTCTATCGGGAACGACATTTGAGTCAATTTTTGTTTTAAGCTCAGATAAATCTTTAAGAAGTTTTTGGGCTATATCTGGATTATATTCAACCAAAAACTCTTTTAATTCTAAAGTGTCTTTGTTTATGTAAAGAAGTATTCCCTTGGGGATTTTAAAATAGCGTAAATAAAGCTGAATTTGATTAATATTATCTTTTTTGGGCTCGGTTAAATTTTTAAAAACCATACTATTCATACTTTTAAAATCTACCACATAAAGCTCGTTGTTCAGGGTGATAATGGCATCGGCTCGACCTGAAATTAATTCTTGAGGAGGAATTTTAACTTCTGAAGCCCTAACTATTCCCAAACTAAATAGGTTATTCAAAATCTGCATTTGAATATAATCTCCGTGATCGAACATCCTCAAAACTCGAGGTTCCATTTTTTCTCGAGGGACGTTTTTGAACTTAAAAAAGATTGCCCGAGAACATTTACCAGCATCAGTAATATAAAAGTGGTGTTGTTCCCTATCTCTTTCTCTATCCAGATAAAATTGGTCAAGGAGTTCTTTTAACATATTCACTACGAATTACGAATATCTACGAATATACGAATAACAGAAGCGAGGCAATAAGTTTCAGAGTAAATTTCGGAGCCCCGCCAGCATGGTTCCGCTAAGGGCGGATGGCGAGGCGAGAACTTAGACCCCAAAATCTCGCTGGGATTTTGAGGGTCGGTACTCTGAAAACTTCGTTGCCGAGCGACCTTATCTTTTACTCCACTGGGGGGCTCGACGAGCTCTTTTTAATCCAAATTTCTTTCTTTCCCGCATTCGAGGATCTCGAGTAAGATATCCTCCTTTCTTTAATCTTTTTCTGAAGTCGGGGTTAAATAGAACCAGAGCTCGAGCTATCCCATGAGATAGGGCTTGGGCCTGAGAAGATGAGCCGCCTCCTTTTACAATAGCTGAAATTTTAAACTTATCAAGGCATTTCATTGCTGCCAGAGGAGCAGTAACTGTTTGCTGAAGCTCAAAAGTCGGAAAATAAGCCTCCAATGATTTTTTATTAACTGAAAATGTTTTCTCGCCCTGGGTAAAAAACCGCACCCTGGCTACTGCCGTCTTTCTGCTCCCTACTGCCGCAAAATATTTTGCCGGTTTTGCCGCTGATTTTTTAATTTCTTTTTTAACAGGGGCCCGCTTTGCGGGAAGATGCGGTCGGGACGCGAGAGCTTCCCGCGGAGCGGGAGCTCCCGTCCTTGGGCGGGTTGTAGTCTTTTTTTCTTTTTTAATTGTCTTTTTAGGAGTTTTTTTTGGCATATTTATCGGAGCACATAAATCGTTATGTGCTCGATTTACTCAAATTTTAATCTTTTTATCTGTTCAGCTCTTAGTTTATTTTTTGGTAACATTCCAAAAACTGCTTTTCTTAAAACTTCGGCTGGATTAGTTTTAAAAATTTTTTTTAAAGGAATTTCTTTAAAGCTTCCGAGATAACCTGAATGGCGAAAATATTTTTTTTGTTCCATTTTTTTACCAGTAATCTTTAATTTCGAGACGTTTTTGACAATCACAAAATCTCCCATGTCTCGATAGGGTACAAAATCAGGCTTATGCTTACCCCGCAATAGAACTGCAATTTCAGTTGCTAACCGGCCAAGCACTTTACCTGTTGCATCTATTGTATGTGTTTTCTCTTTCATCGAAAATTATTTAACTAATTCTATAATGGCCATTCTCGCTCCATCTGATTTTCTTTGTCCCAATTTAATTATCCTGGCATACCCCCCTTTTCTTTCTTTGTATCTTGGGGCAATTTCCTCTATTAATTTTTTAACTATTTTTTTGGACGCCACCCTCCCACCACCCAAAGATTTAGCTAATAATCTTCTTGAAGTTAAATTATCTTTTTTAGCTTGGGTAATAAATTTTTCAACTAAACTAGAAGCTTCCTTGGCTTTAGCCTCAGTGGTTTTAATTTTTTCATTTAAAAGAAGAGCACTGGCTAGAGCTTTTAATAATGCTTTTCTCTGATCTCGTTTCCTACTTAGTTTTCTTCCCTTTTTTCGCTTTCTCATGCTTTACCTTTTTAACTTTTTTCAGAGCCCGCTTTTTTTTCATTTCGGGGGCTTTTTGAAAAGCTTCAGTAGTCGATGAACTTCGTTCATCTCCACGCTTCGCTATCGCTTGCGTAAATAACGAAAAATGTTTAACTAAAATTTCTGAAGCTTCAGAAAATGCTGCTTCGGGAGTAGCGGTGCCATCAGTTTCAATTTCTAAAAACAATCGGTCGAAATCAGTTCTCTCCCCTACTCTCATATTTTCAATTTTATAACTCACTCTTTTAACCGGAGTAAAAATGGCGTCAAGGGGTATTGCTCCTATTCCTAATTTTTCTTTTTTCCTAGCTTCGCGGGGGGAGTAACCTATTCCTTTTTCAATTTGAATTTCCATATCTAATTCTGCACTCTTCGCAGTTAAGGTGGCCAGGTGGGCATTTTTATTTACTAATTCGACCATACTGGGTAATTCAAAATTAGAACCTTTAACTTCTTTCTCTCCCTTGACCTTCAAATGAGCTTTCTGGGGTTCTTCGCTGTAAATTCTAAATCTCAATTGTTTTAGATTTTGCATAATCAAAATTACATCTTCCAGAATTCCCGGGATAGTTGAAAACTCATGGGGAATGCCTTTGATTTTCATCTGGGTTACGGCTGCCCCTGGTAAAGATGAAAGGAGTACTCTCCTCAGAGAGTTTCCAATAGTTACTCCATAGCCCGGATAAAGAGCTTCTATCTCAAAAGTGGCTTTATCGCCTTCTTTTTTGATAACTTTGGGTTGAGATGGTAATGGTATCATACCGAAAATGATATACGAATTTACGAATCTGCATTTTCGGCTACGAATAATTTATTCGTATATTCGTATTGATTCGTAATTCGTAGGGTTAATTATCTTGAATAATATTCAAATATTGAAGATATTTCAACTGGAGGGGCAGCTTCCTCAAGCGTTGGTAAACCTGTAACTTTCGCTTCTAATTTTTCAATAGTCGATGAAGCTGTCGCTTCATCTCCACGCTTCGCTAACACTTGCGTATTTAACTCAAGCCAAGCCGGTGTTTCATATTTTTTTAAGGTTGTAGGAAGATTTTGAAAAACAGTTTTTTTAGAAGAGATAGGTCTAATTTTAATTTTATCTCCTTTTTTAACTAAATAGCTGGGAATATTAATTACTTTGTCATTAACTAAGAAATGGCGATGGGAAATTAGCTGCCGGGCTTTCCAGCGAGAAGAAGCAAAACCTAATCTGAAAACTACATTATCTAAACGGCTCTCTAATGTTTTAATTAACAGGGTACCGGCATCCTCTACTTTGCCTCGCTTTTCTAAGGCCTCTTTTACATATTTTTGGAATTGTCTTTCTTTTAAATTATACCAATTTTTTAATTTTTGTTTTTCTCTTAATTCCTTACCATATTCAGAAAGAGCTCTGACCCTTCTTTTTCTTTTTTGGCCGGGCGGGTAGGCTTTTCTCACCATCGGACATTTAGGAGAAAAGCACTTCTCACCCTTGAGAAATAATTTCACCCCTAACCTTCGACAAATTTTACACTTAGCATTTTCCATATTATACCCGTCTTACTTTAGGGGGCCTACAACCATTATGAGGAACTGGAGTAATATCAGTTATTGAAACAACTTCTAAACCTCGGGCAACAAAAGACCTGATTGCTGATTCTCGACCGGAGCCAATTCCTTTTACAAAGATTGCTAATTTTTCAATCCCTAATTTTTTAATAACCTGACCCATTGCTTCAGCTACTTTGGAGGCAGCAAAAGGAGTGGCTTTTTTTGCCCCTTTAAAACCGATGGAGCCGGCACTAGTCCAATGAAGAACATTTCCTTTAGAATCGGTTAAAGTAATGATAGTGTTGTTATAAGAAGAAGAAATATAAACCCTCCCCTCCCTAATCTTTTGAGGGGCCTCTTTAATCTCTTTTTTTACTTTTGCTTCTACTCTTTCTCTTTCTTTTAAGAGTTCTTCTTCAGTTTTGGTAACGATTCTCTTCTTTCCCATAAATTCCCTACGAATTACGAATATTTACGAATCTACGAATAAATTATTCGTAATAATTCGTATCCGAAGCCGCAAAGTCGTAAATTCGTACAACGGCTTCGGTTATGTGGGCGTGGCTGGTGGTTTTCTTCCAGACCCTACTGTTTTTCTAACATTTCCTCGAATAGTTCTGGTGTTAGTCCTAGTTCTCTGCCCCCTCACTGGAAGGCCTTTTTGATGACGAATCCCTCGAAAAGAACCAATATCTTTTAATCTTTTTATCGCCATCATTACTTCTCTCCTTAAGTCTCCTTCAATTTTATATTTTTTTTCAATAATTTCTTTGAGTTTACTAACCTCAGCTGGAGTTAATTGGGAAGCTTTTGAAGTAGGGTCAATCTTGGCTTCGGCTAAAATTTTCCTACTCAAAGAAAGACCTATTCCATAAATATAGGTCAGGGCTATTTCTATTTGTTTGTTTTCCGGGATATTAATCCCGGCAATTCTCGGCATTTTTTTAGTTTGTAGTTGGTAGTGAATAGTTTGTAGTGAAAATTTCTTGTCATTATACTACCCACTATAAACTACTCACTAATCACTAAACTTAGCCTTGTCTTTGTTTATGCTTTGGGTTTCTACAAATAACATAAACTCGACCTTTACGCCTCACGATTTTACAATGTTTACAAATTTTTTTAACTGATGTTCGAACTTTCATAACCCTACGAATTACGAATTTCTACGAATATACGAATAAAAAGATTCGTAGCCGAAGCCGAAAATTCGTAAATTCGTATAACGGCTTCGGTTATTTACCTCTATATACTATTCTGCCTCTTTTTTTATCATAAGGAGTCATTTCTACTGTAACCTGATCTCCTGGTAAAACCTTAATTCGGTAGATTCTTAGCTTTCCAGCGAGATGAGCAATTATTTCTTCTCCCCCATCTAGTTTTACTCGAAAATGAGCACTGGGCAAAGCCTCTAAAACAGTCCCGCTTTTTCGAAAAACCTTTTTGCTAGGATTTGGCATTTAGATAATTATTTAGTTTAACAAAATTTTTTAGTTCAGTCAAGGTTTCGATGAATCTTCGATTCATCTCAATTTAAGGCGAAGAGAACTTCATTCTCTTCTTCACCTTCGCTTCTTGCGGAAGCTCGGTCAATAAATTTTTAATTTATTTCGATGTTTAATTTAATTTCAATTTTCTCTATATCTTCCGGAACCTTTTTAACCCAAAATGGCCAAAATTTTACTAAAACCTGGGTAATCTGAGGTTGGTCTTCCAAAAAAAGTTTGGCCTCGGCCAATGATTTCCCCCCTAGTCCTTTCTTTAAATTAATCTGGTCAATATCTGAATAAATTTTGGCTTCCATATTTAAAGAGAGGGTAATTTTGCCTAATTTTAAATCGCTGGTTTCTGGGAAATAATTTATTTTTAAACTCTCTTGGTGAATTTTTTTTGATTCGGGAATTTGAGAGAGAATAAAATCTCTGGCGAAATTTTCAACATCTTCAGATTTAAATACTAAAGCTTGGGATTTAGCTTTCACCTGAAAACTAAATTTTTCTAATTCCTCTTTTGGTTTGGCTAAAGAAAATGTTTCAATAATCTCCGAATCCAGAATCTTGGGTGGAGGGAGGGTGTCGTCTAATAAAATAAATTCCGGAGAGATTTTCTCTTTTAAAGCGGCCTTGCAATCTTTGAGTGCTTTTTCTTCCAAAATCCTTTTAGCCTGGTCTAAATCCTCCTGGGTAACCTGGCTTTCTTCTTCTCTGAGACCCCCGGTCATAGCTTGGAAAGATTTGCCGTAAAACTTGGTATACCTATCGGTTCCGGCAAAGCCCGGAATAGAAAAAGTAGAGGGGCCAATATTATACTCTGGACCTGGCTGGTCGGCTTTTACCTGAACATCAAGATAACCGGAGACAAATTTCCCGTTTTCATAATGACCGCCGGGAATGGTTATTTTAGTTGGAGTTCTAAATAATTTCCCGTCAGCTGAAACAAACCGAGTGGTGGCCAATAAAATTTGGGGGGAGGTAGAATAAGCATTGTAAACTCGAACTATACCTTCAGCTTTCTTTTCTTTCAGGACAGTACCTGAAGATGAAAATTCTTCAGTAATAGTTTTTTCCGCCTCAAAAATTTTACCAGGAATAACCCCCGCCCTTACCCAAAGGGCGGGGTCAACATTCTCAGCTGTTTTGTCTATAGTCAATTTTGTCTCGAAGGTCAAAACTTCAGATTCTGGCCAAATTTCTATTTCCGCCCCCCCCCACAAGTGGGGCGGGGTAAAGTAACAAGAAAGGAAAGCTAAAATTAAAATTAATGGAACATAAAATAAACTCTTTTTTTTACCCCCCACCACTTTTTTGGATTTACTAGTTTTAGCCTGAGTTATTTGTTTGGATTTCTCTTCCTGAAAAGTGGTGGGGGGCTTTGGAGGTAAAATGTCGAATATCTTTTGAGCCATATTTTAGTATATCATCTATTTTAAAATTGCTCTAATTCTTCGCACTCCTGAGTACCGCTTTAGCGGGAGGAGGGAGAAAGAAGAATCCCACGGATTCTTCGCACGCCTGAACCCGAACTTTCTTCTTTGATAATTTTGAATTGACCTAGTTCTGCAGTTTGCTTAACGTGAGGACCAGCGCAAATTTCTTTTGAAAAATTACCGATGGTGTAAACAGTTACTTTTGCTGGATATTTTTCTTTGACTAAAGCCAGGGCTCCTGACTCTACAGCTTTTTCATAAGCCATCTCCTCTTTTTTTACTTCCAAATCTTCTTTTATTTTTTGATTAACTATTTCCTCAACTTTCTTAATTTCTTTGTCGGTCATTTTTTGAGGGTGAGAAAAATCAAAGCGAAGACGCTGGGGAGTAATATCTGAGCCCATTTGTTTGACGTGCTTTCCTAAAACCTGACGCAAGGCAGAGTGTAAGAGATGAGTAGCGGTATGTAGTTTTGCTGACTCATAGCCAGTTTCTTTACCAACCCCTCCAAATTTTTTTTCTACTCCGGCTCTGGAAATCTCTTGATGCTTTTTAAAAGCTTCTTCAAAACTTTTTTTATCAACAATTAATCCTTTTTCTTTAGCTAACTCTTCAGTCAGTTCTAAAGGAAAACCATAAGTATCATACAAATGAAAAGCACCAATGCCTGAGATATCGCCTTTGCTAGCAATTTTTTCAAATTGTTTAAGGCCTTCAGCCAGAGTCTTTTCAAATTTTTCTCCTTCTTTTTGAATTATAGTTAGGATATCAGCTTCTTTAGACTTAACTTCGGGATAAATGTCTTTGTAAATTTCGATAACTTTTTGAGCCAGTGGAATTAAAAAACCCGAATCTAACCCTAAAACTTTACCATAGCGAATAGCTCTTCTTAAAATCCTTCGTAAAACATATCCTCTTTCAACATTGGAAGGAAAAATTTCCTCAGAAATTAAAAAAACTGTCCCCTTAATATGGTCAGCAATAATTCTCTTAGCTTTTTCATTTTGCCAACCACCCCGCCCGCCACCTGAAATCTCTATTAGAATTGGTAAAAATAAATCGGTTTCATAAACCGAATTTTTTTGTTGGTAAATCATGGCTAATCTTTCTAAGCCCATTCCCGTATCCACTCCTTTTTGTTTTAAAGGTGTAAGTTTTTTATTTCTGTCTTGGTAATATTCATTAAAAACTAAATTCCAAACCTCTGTCCCTTTTAAATGGATTTCGGTGGTTGGGCCACAAGGTCCTTCATTGCCAGTGGGCCCCCAAAAATTATCTGCTCTGGGGCATTTTTTAATTGCCTTTTCTGAAATTCCAAGTTTTTTCCAAATTAAAGTGGATTCTTCATCAAAAGGAACATTCTGGTCTCCTTCAAAAACAGTAAAAATAGCATCTTCTAATGGTAATTTTAGTTCTTTAAAAAGAAACTCGTAAGCTAATTTTATTGCCTCTTCTTTAAAATATCCACCAAAAGAAAAATTGCCCAGCATCTCAATAAAAGTGAGGTGGCTTTCGTCCCCAACTTCATCAATATCAGAGGTTCTGAAGCATTTTTGACAGGAGGCGACATTCAAACCATAGGGAGAGCTGGCTCCCAGATAGTATGGCTTAAATTGCTGCATTCCAGCAGTAGTAAAAAGAACTGACGGGTCTGCCGGTAAAAGCGAGGAGGGAGACACAATTTTGTGCCCTCTCTTTTCAAAGAAATTCAAAAATTCCTTACGAAGCTCTGAAGATGTCATAACCATTTAAATATTAACAAAAAATCTAACTTTTGAAAATTATCTTATTATTCCGCCGCCCAAAACTTCTTGGCCTCGACCCCATACCATCACCTTTGGTGAGCTACGGGGTAAATAAAATACGACTGACTGACCGGGAGTGATTGCTCTTTGAGACTTGCTAAATTTTACTAAAATTAAATTTTGTTTCCTGTTTCCTGTTTCCTGTTTCCTGATAGTGGCTGAATTAGCTGGATGTAAATATCTAATTTTAGCTTTAATTTTTAAGGGTAATTTTGGTGCTTTTCTTGAAACCCAGTTTACTTTTTCGGCAACTAATTCTTTTTTATATAAGTCTTTTTCATTATCAGTAACAACCAAAGTATTATTTTTAAAATCTAATTTCAAAACATAACATGGAAGGACTCCGGGAACCTCGATTTCTTTTCTTTGGCCAATGGTATACAAAGGTAACCCTTGATGCTGGCCAATTCTTTTTCCAGATGTATTTAAAATTGGCCCTGGCTTTAATTTTAAATATTTTTTAAAAAAATCCCGGTATTTCCCTTTCAAAAAACAAATGTCTCTTGATTCTGGTCTAACTAAATCGGCTATCACAAAACCTTTAGCTAATTTCTTTACTTTTGCTTTGGTGTAATTTCCAATGGGAAATAAAATTTTTTTTAGCTGTTTCTGGGCTAAATTATACAAAAAATAACTTTGGTCCTTCTCTTTATCCTTTGCTACTAATAGTTTTGCCCGCCTGCCAGCGCCTGAAGCCGCAGGTTTTGGCGGACAGGCATTTTTAATTCGAGCGTAATGACCAGTAGCAATATAATCAGCACCTAAATTTAGTGCTTTTTTAAAAAAAATTCCAAATTTTATTTCTTGGTTACACTTAACGCAAGGGTTGGGAGTTCTACCTCTTTGATATTCTCTCAAAAAATAATCAACTACCTTTTTCTTAAATTCCTTCCTTAAATCCAAATTTAAAAAAGGAATCCCTAAAATTTCAGCTATTTTTTTTGCTTTTTTCTCAGATTCTTTGAATTGGGGAGAGTCATAAAGTTTTAAAAACGCCCCCCTAACATCAAAACCAGCCCTTTTTAATAGGGCTGCTGCCACCGAACTATCCACACCACCAGACATTGCTACAATTATCTTTTTCTTTTGATAGGCTCCTCCTGCTTGCCCCGTAGGCCCCGCCCCTTTCGGAAAAGAGGCGGGGTCCTTCGGGGACATCGCACAAATCACCTTTTTAGGCATAACGGTCAGCAACAGTTGAAGCGACGTAGGCTTCCGGCTTTATTTTTGGCTCAAAACCATTTCCTCGAATCAGACCAATTACCTCTTTTATCATATCTTTGGTCTGACCATTTTCTCCGATATCAGCATGAATATAACGGAATTGATAATTAAAGGAGGCAACTTTTAATTTGTTCTCGACATTCTCTCTTAAAAATAAAGCTAATTCACAAGATAATAAAACTTCTTCTAAAACTCTCGTCTTCCAATTGTAAAATTTTCGATTTTTATACCCGATTTTTTTAAGGAAAAATCTCCCTCCCTCTCCTTTTCGTAAAATAACCACTGCCACCGGGAAATGGGGTTCATCGCCTGAAGAGGAATCACATCCGACAATAATGTCGTAAAATTTCTCTGGTTTATCGCCCATATAACCCAAAATCTCCTCCGCCACTTGATCTATCTTCAGATTTCCCCGGGTTGGATTATAAAATTGGCCTTCTAAAAAATTACTCATATCCCTACGAATTACGAATATTTACGAATATACGAATAATTAATTTAATATAGCAAATATTCTTAGAAAGGTCAAGTCTTGCTAATATTTTTAACTATCGCAATAAATTCTTTGGGGTTTAAAGAGGCTCCACCAATTAAAAGTCCTTGAAATTTAGCTTTTTTAATAAAGTCTCTGGCATTTTGAGAATTGACACTACCGCCATACAACAGAACATTTCTCTTTAACCCCGTACCAGGGTAAACTCGGTACGGGGCAAGAATTTTTCTAATCAGGAAATTCATTTTTTTGGCTTTTTCTATACTACAAGGCTTTCCAGTTCCGATTGCCCAGACCGGTTCATAAGCCAAAATTATTTTTTTTAAGTCTTTTTTTGTAATCCCTTTTATGCCCTTTTTTAGGCGATGAACTTCGTTCATCTTCACGCTTCGCTGGTGCTCGCGTATTTGAGAAATCTTTTCAATGCATAAAATTGGTTTTAAACCTACTTTTAAGACTGCTTTTATTTTTTTATTTATCATTTCATCGGTTTCTTCAAAATATCTCCGCCTTTCAGAATGGCCAACAATTACATATTTACAACCAAGATTCTTTAACATCAGGGATGAAACTTCGCCAGTAAAGGCCCCCTTTTCTTCCCAAAATACATCCTGTCCACCAAGCTTTACCCCTGATGATCGGGAAGCCATCCCGATCATAGGAAGGTAGGGAAATGGTGGGCAAATTACTACTTCAGCATTTTTAAGATTCTTAACTCCTTTTTTTACCAAATTAAAAAGCGACTTAGCTTCGGCCAGGGTTTGGGGATTCATTTTCCAGTTAGCGACAATTAAAGGCTTCATTGTTTTCTCAGATACTCTGCGGCTTTTTCTGGCTCAATGGTTGAAATTTCCATGCGAGTACCGATTTCAAAACCAGCCCAAATGCCAGTTTTTGGCAAAATTGTCCAATGCCAATGATAATAAGGATATTTTTTACCATCGCAAGGAGAGGTATGAAGGTAAAAATTATAAGCCGGGTCACGAAGCCCTTTATAAAGTTTTTTTAGGGCAACCTGTATGGCTTCAGCTAATTGCCATTTTTCTTTTTCAATAACTTTTTCAAAATATGATGAATGTTTCTTCGGAGAGACAATAACTTGAAAGGCAGATTTTGAAGTAAAGGGACAAATTACTAAAAACTCTTTATTTTCAAAAACAACTCTTTTTCTCGTTCTTCGCTCCCAATCGTTCATTTGGCAATAAATACATCTTTTGGTCTCCTTATAATATTTTTCCGAGTTTAAAAGTGCTTTTTGTAAATCGATATCAATTAAAGGAGTAGTGATAATTTGAGAGTGAGGGTGAGGCTGGGAAGATCCAGCTTCAGCTCCTTCGTTGTGAAAAATAGAAACATAATTGACGAATTTTTTCTTCATTAAATTTAAATATCTTTCTTGATAACTATCGATAACTTCTTTTACAGTTTCTATTGGTAATAAAGCTAAAGATTTCTCATGGTCTCTGGTAACAACTAACTCGCAAAACCCAACCGCATTCATCGTTTGATACAAATTTCCTTCGATTTTCTTTTCCCATTTTGGTTGGGGCAAAAAGGCGGGGTATTTATTAGGGATAACAATGGTTGTCCAATTTTTAGGAATCTTTGTGTTAATAGGAACTTTTTTGCCATGGGAATAAATTAAAACTGGAGTCTCTTGAGTTCCGATATTACAAAAAGGACATTCTTTTTTTGGAATCTTTATTTTAATTCTTTTTTCTCTTTTAAACGTTTCCGGTCTTTTCCCTCTGCCGGTAGCAATAACCACCCAATCTTTAGAAATAAGGTCAAAACGCAATTCTGAAGGAAATTTTACCCTGTTAAATAATTTCGCCTTTGGCGAAATTCCCCTGTTAAATAAAATCTTTGATTTTCTTTTGCCGAAGGTAAAAGATTTAACAGGGGATTTAACAGGGTGAACTTTTTTAGGTTTGAACATATTTACCAGTGATTAAATTCCATCTAATTTTAAGTAAATCAATTGCCATATTTACCATCCATTTTGGTTTCACTTTACTTTCTGGATCATTTTTCCAATAAACCGGAATTTCTTTCATTTTATATCCTAATTTTTTGGCAATAACTAAAATTTCGGGATCGAAAGCAAAACGATTAATTTTACATTTGGGAAAGACATCTCCGACAACTCTTTCTTTGAATCCTTTAAAACCACACTGAGTATCTTCAATTTCCCAAATTCCAACAATTATTTTTCTAATCAATTTAAAACCTTCTCCCAAAATCATCTGCCTTAGCCAAGGTTGGGGTGGGTCTAAAACGGCTCCTTTGATATCCCTTGAACCAATGATAATATCAAATCCCTTTTTAAATTCTGGCCAGATTTTCTCAATCTGGTCAATTGAAGTAGAATTATCAGCATCAGTAAACAATCTGTAATCCCCTTTTGCCTCTAACATTCCTCTTTTCACTCCATAACCCTTTCCCCTATTTATTTTTTCATCAATCAATCTTAAACCCTTGATTTTGGGAATTAAATTTCTTACCACTTCACAGGTTCTATCGGTTGAACCATCACTAACAATGATAATTTCATATTGATAATCTTTTTTTCTCAAGTATTTATCAATCTCTTCCAAAGTTTTCGGCAACCTCTTTTCTTCATTATAGGATGGAATGATAACCGAAAGATACATATTAAAATATTATATCACAGTCAAAACCTTGACTCCATTTTTGGTGACGACCATCATATGTTCAAAATGGCAAGACAGGGAACCATCCTGAGTTTCAAAACCATGACCATCCTTTGATTTTTTTAATTTCCAATCCCCTACTGTCACCATTGGTTCAAGACAAAAAGTCATGCCTTCTTTTATCTCTGAACCCAGATGGCGTTTTCCATAATTTAAAATTTTAGGCTCTTCATGAAGTTCTCTCCCAATTCCATGACCGCAAAGATCTCGAACCACATTAAACCCTTGACTTTCAACATATCTTTGAATAGTATTTCCGATATCACCAAAAGTATTTCCCGGCCTGACTTTTTTAATTCCTCTTTTTAAAGCCTTTTTGGTTACCCGGATTAATCTTTGAGCTTCCGGGGAAATTTTCCCTACTGGCAAGGTAATCGCCATATCTGAATGATAGCCCTGGTATTTCATCCCAATGTCTAAAGACAATATATCTCCTTCTTTTAATTTTCTTTGAGAGGGTACGATATGAACAAGTTCTTCATTGATTGAAGTACACAAGGTGGCCGGAAACCCCTCGTGTCCCTTAAAGGAGGGAGTCCCCCCTCCAGATTGAAAAATCAGGGTCTCGGCGACCCTGTCTAATTCTTTAGTGGTAATCCCTGGCCTAACTTTTTTCTCTAACTCTTTCATAATTTTAGCCAGAATCTTTCCCCCCTCTCTCATAATTTCAATCTCTTCTTTAGTTTTAATATCGATACTCATTTTTAATTTTCAGACCACCTTCTGCCACCGAGCCCCGAAGGGGCGAAGGTAAAGATGAAGGTAAACTCCGAAGGAGGCAAACTTCATCGCCATTATCTTAATTTCTTCTCTTGCCTTTATTGGTATCATTGAATATCGAGCCCCGCCCTTTCCTTTCTTTTAGAAAGGGCGGGGCGAAGATGGGTTCGAAGAAGCAAGCTTCTTCTCTCGCCCTCATTAACATTCGGGCAGCTGAAGCTTCAGCTTCATCGACTACCCGAGCGTAGCGAAGGGTGAAGAAGAGATTTATCTCTTCGACTACAGGGCTTTCAAAATATCTTTAAAAACTTTTTCGATGCTCTGCTCTCCATTTATTTTGATTAACCTTCTTTGTCTTCTATAATAATTTATTGCCTGGATGGTTTCTTTTTTATATTCTTCAAGACGTTTTTTTATCGATTCCATTTTATCATCGGGTCTGATTATTAATTTCCCGCCACATTTATCACAATTTTTAAGTTTTTTAAATGGCCCCAGCCAGGGAATTAATCTTCCGCATTTTTTACATTGCCTTCTTTTGGTCAAACGACTAAAAGATTCTTTTCTTGAAATATTAATAAGAATAATTTTTACATTTTTATCCCACTCATACCATTCTAAGGCTTCATCCATAAGTTTAGCTTCTAGGATTGTTCTAGTCCAACCGTCTAAAACAAGCCCGTTTATTTCTTTACGATGTTTTTTTAATTTTTCTAATTCATTTACCCAAATATCGGCCACCATAAGACTGGGCACTAATTCTCCTCTATTCATAACTTTAGTAAGTTTCCCACCAGTAAAATCACCTACTTTTTGACGAGTTCGTAAGGCATCACCACTCCCCACATATTTCAAGCCAAACTTCTTACAAAGAAGCTTAGCCTGAGTTCCTTTACCGGACCCGGCCGGCCCTATAACAATAATAGTTAATGGATTTTTTTTAGAATGTCTCATATTCTCGCATTTGAAGCTGGGCATTAATTTGACGGACAGTTTCTAAAACCACTGAAACCACAATCAACAAAGCCGTCCCCCCAATTAAGAAACTAAAGACCATCACCCCGGTTATCCCGCCGACAATTGAAGGCATGACGGCAATTGTTCCCAAGAAAAGAGCTCCAATCAGTAAAACTCGATTTAAAATATAATACATAAAATTGGCCGTGGAACTTCCCGGCCTAATTCCAGGAACAAATCCTCCCATTTTTTGTAAATTGGTAGAAATGGCTTTGGGGTCAAAAGTAACTGCAGTATAAAAATAGGTAAAAAGAACAACTAATAAAAAGTATAAAATTCCATAAAACCAGGGATTCTGAAACAAGTTTCCGATGCTTTGGGCAATAGAACCTACAGCTCCCCCGGCTTCTCCCAAAAAATTAGCAATCATGCTAGGGAAAAGCATGATTGATAAGGCAAAAATTATTGGAATTACTCCGGCTGGATTGATGTTTAAGGGTAAATAAGTAGAAACTCCACCATACATTTTCATTCCCCTCACTCTTTTGGCATAGGAAACTGGAATATTTCGCCGGCCTTCATTAATTAAAACTACTCCGGCAATTATCAGTAAGGCCATCCCAAAGAAAAGTAAATAAGCAGGTACTCGAGCCGGATCCCAGGTAACTAACATCTGACGAATATTATTTGGGAAATCAGCAATAATTCCAGCAAAAATCAAAAGAGAAACTCCGTTGCCAATTCCTTTCTCTGAAATTAGCTCACCAAGCCACATTAAAAATAGGGCACCGGCAACTATAGTTAAAATTGAAGTGGAAAGTAGGGTCGGAGATAAACCCCCAATTACTCCTTGACGCTGAAATAAAGTTAACATCCCATATCCTTGAAGGGCAGCTAAGGGTACCGCGGCAATTCGGCAATACTGATTAAATCTTTGTCGGCCAGCTTCGCCTTCTTCTTTATAAATTTTTTCAAGCTGGGGAAAAATCATGGTTAATAACTGAAAAATAATGACTGCCGTAATATAAGGACCTAATCCCAACATCACAATGGAAAGATTATCTAAGGCTCCCCCAGTAAACATATTTAAAAGGCCAAACATCTGAAACTGTCCAAAAAAATCTTTTAAATTCCCAGCATTAATCCCAGGAACGGGAATATTAGCCATCACCCGAAAGATAGCAAAAATTCCCAAGACGAATAACATTTTGTTTCTTAGGTCCCGGATTTTAAAAATTTGAATAACTCTTTGATACCACATATTACTTGATGCTACCGCTGGCTTTTTCAATTTTCTCTTTTGCCTGTTTTGAAACCTGGCAACCTTCGATAATTAATTTTTTGGTTAGTTTTCCCTGCCCTAAAATTTTTACTTTAGGCAATCTTCCTCTTATTCTACGAATTACTCCCCTTTCAATCAATACTTTTGGAGTCACAGTATCTGCGGCTTTAAATCTCTTTTCAAGTATCTCAATGTTAACTACCGCTGGTTTCAAGGTAACTCTTTTAAATTTGTATCCTCTTAATTTTGGGTATCTTTTTATTAATTCTCGAATGACCGGTTTAAATTTTCGGCCCGCCCGCGATCTTTGACCTTTTATTCCCCGGCCAGAATAAGTACCCCGCTTCCCACCCCGACCTACCCTCTTTCTTTTCTTTAATTTATGTTTTGGCTTTAATTGGTGAAGTTGCATATTTTAGTTTTTTTAAAGCTTCAATTGTTGCTCGAGCATTATTTAATTTATTCCCAGTTCGGCCTAAAATTTTAGATGAAATATTCTTTATTCCAGCCAAAGTACAAATAACTCTAACTGTTCCTCCGGCTACCAATCCTCTCCCCCTTCTTTGAGGTTTCAGGATTACTTTAGCTGCTCCAAATTTTGCGGAAACTTCATGGGGAATGGTATCTGAGATAATTGGAATCTCGATTAAATTTTTTTTAGCCAATCTAGTTGCCTTTTCTACTGCCTGGGCTACATCGCGGCCTTTCGCCACCCCTACTCCAACCTTGCCTTCTTTATTCCCCGTAACCATCACTGCTCGAAACCCTATTCTTCTTCCCCCGGCTCTAGTGTGGGAAGTTCTAGCCAAATCCAATAGTTTTGACTCAAATTCCTCCCTAGGTTTTTCCTCTTTAATTTTTTGAAAGTTTCTCCTCATCTTATTTAGAAATTAGAAATTAGAAATTAGAAATTTAAAATCTTAGTCCTCCTTCTCTTGCTCCTTCAGCCAGCGCTTTTACTCTTCCCTGATAGCGGTAACTTGCTTTATCAAAAACAACTTTTTCGATTTTATTTCCCTGCCTACCGGCAGGCAGGTTAATGGCCTTTTCAGCAATTAATTTCCCTACCTCAAAAGCGATGGCTACTTTTGACTTTCTTTCCTTTTTAGGGCGGGAGGGTTTGGGTTTTTGAAGGGTGGACTCCAACCCTCCCCCCGCCCTCCTGCCTTTGGCAGGCACCTCGGGTGGGTAGTAGTCTTGGTCACTTGCAGCAGCTAAAGTTCGACCCTTTTCATCATCAATTAACTGGGCATAGATATGTTTATTTGATTTAAAAACGCAAAGCCGAGGTCGGCGAGCCGTCCCGAAAATCTTAGCTCTTACTCTTTTGTGTCGTCTATGTCTTGCTTTTCTCTTTAGTTTTTGAATATTTTTCATACGGCTCTAAGTTAAAAATTAAAAATTCAAAGTTAAAAGTTACAGTATTAAATCCAAAATATTTTTAACTTTTTACTGTAACTTTGGACTTTTGACTTTGGACTTTTAACTCACATTGCTGTGACTACCCTCTTCCCAACCTTTCTTCTAACTATTTCTCCTTGATATCTAATTCCCTTTCCTTTATAAGGCTCAGGGGGTTTAACTTTCCTTATTGTAGCGGAAATCTGACCAACTTTTTCCTTATCAATTCCTGAAACGGTAATAACATTTTTTTCTACCAAAAATTTTATATCTTGAGGGGCTTTTATTTTAACCGGATGAGTAAAACCAACGAGTAATTTCAGATCTTCTCCTTCAACTAAAGCCTTAAAACCCAATCCTTCTATTTCTAATTTTTTTTCATATCCTTCCTTTACCCCTTTTATCATGTTGGCCAGAAGAGTTCGAGTTAATCCCCAAAAGGCCTTAGTTTTTTTAGTTTCCTTTTGGGGAAAAACAAAAATTTGGTTGCCCTTTACTTCAACTTTAATTTCCGGCCGAATTTCTCTTGAAAGTTCGCCTTTGGGGCCTTTAATAATTACTCTCTGGCCTTCAATTACCCGAGCGTTAGCGAGGGTGGGAGATGGAGCTGTAGCTTCAACGACCTTAGCCTCTACATTTTCCGGTATTAAAATTGGCTTTTTCCCGACTCTGGACATAGTATTATTTGATTACCCGAGCGTTAGCGAAGGGTGAAGATGAAGGCAAACTTCATCGCCTACCAGATTTCACAAATTACCTCTCCTCCCAACTTCTTCTTTCTAGCTTCTTTATCTGTCATCAAACCTTCTTTGGGAGTAGAAATTACAGCAACTCCATAACCTCCTTTCACTGGCTTAATTTCTCTAGCTTTTTTATAAATTCTCTGACCAGGCTTTGAGATTCTCTTTAAACCAGAAATTACTGGCTGATTCGCATCGTATTTTAGAGTAATTTCAATAGTTCTTCTTACCTTTTTTCCTTTTTTTTCAACCTTGGCAACAAATCCTTTTTTTTCTAAAATTTTAGCAATCCCATACTTTAAATCGGAAAAGGGAATATCTACTGTCTCCTTCAACACAGCTTGGGCGTTACGTATTCTATTTAACATATCGCAAATTGGATCAGTCATAGTGGTATTACCAGCTACTCTTTTTAACCCCGGGAATCTCTCCTCTGTTCGCTAACTCTCGAAAACATATTCTGCATAATCCAAATTTACGAAGGAAACCTCTCTTTCTTCCACATCTAAAACAGCGTCGAACAATTCGACTTTTAAACTTCGGCTTCTTTTTTGACTTCTCGATTTGAGCTTTGGTCGCCATATTAGTGGTGATACTTACCCCTCTCCGATATCACTTACTCATTCTTTATGGGAAAACCTAACAATTTTAATAATTCTAGGCCTTCCTCTCTATTTCTGGCGGTTGTAACTACTGTCAATTCTATTCCAAAAATGGTTTTTGCTCTTTCTGGCAAAATTTCGGGAAAAGCAATATGTTCTTTGATAGCTACAGTTAAATTCCCTTCTTTATCAACAGATTTGGGGTCTATCCCTCGAAAATCCCGAGATCTAGGAAGGGCAATGCGGATTAATCTTTCTAAAAAATCATACATCATTTTTCTTCTCAAAGTAATCATCGCTCCAACTGGCATTCCCTCGCGAATTTTAAAACCAGAAATTGATTTTTTGGCCTTGGTTAAAATTGGCCTCTGGCCACAAATTAAAGTTAAATCTTCTAAAATCGGTCCGTAAATTTTTTTCTGTTCTTCTGGAGTTTTTCCCGAAATCAATCTCCCAAAACCAGTATTTACTACCACTTTTTCAATTTTCGGAACAGCCATATCATTTTGATAACCAAACTTCTCTTTCATGGCTGGAATTGCTTCATTTTTATATTTTTCGGGTAATCTAAGCATAATAATTTATATCTCCTGCCCGCACTTCTTGCAAGTCCTATATTTCTTCCCTTCAGTAATTTTGTATTTTATTCGCGTTGCCTTTCCACATTTTGGACAGATTAGTTTTACATTCGAAATATGAATAGGGGCAGGCATTTCAATAATTTGACCTTTTTCTCCAGATCTTTTAGGTCTTTGATGTTTTTTTCTTAGATTCATTCCTTCTACCAAAATCCGACTTTCTTTAGGAAAAGCCTCTAAAACCTTACCCTTTCTACCCCTATCTTTTCCCGAAGTTATTAAAACTGTGTCGTCTTTTTTAATTTTCATAACCCTACGAATTACGAATATTTACGAATATACGAATCAAGAAGCGAGGCGGGCTGCGAAGGGAGCATTTCGCAGCCAAGCCCAGGAATTAGTTTGCGTTTCAGCTAAAGTTTTTAAGGCTTGACGAGAAATAGCCGCGGCTGGGGATAAATTTTGTCTTATTATTTAAGCCGACGGCGTGCTCCCTGAACAGCCTGCCGAGCGGCTAGACTAATTCTTCAGCCAAGGCAGCTATTTTATCAAATCTCTTTTCTTTGAGTTCTCTTGGCACTGGACCTGAAACTCCTCCTCCTTTTGGCACTTTTGTTTTTCCTTCCAAGATTACACAAGCATTATCATCGAATCGAATATAAGAACCATCTTTTCTCCGGAAAGCTTTTTTTTGTCTAATGATTACTGCTCTTACTACATCATGTTTTTTAACTATTCTTCTGGGTTCGGCTTCTTTTACTGTACCCACGATAACATCGCCGATTTGAGCATATCTTTTTCCAGTACCGCCCAATACTGTAAAACATTGCAAGATTTTTGCTCCGGTATTATCTGCTACTTTTAACATTGTTCTTGGTTGAATCATATATCAAGTTTTTTATTTTATAAAAAACGTAGATGGGTTCGAAGAAGCAAGCTTCTTCTCTCGCCCTCATTAACATTCAGGCAGCTAAAGATTATTTTTCATCGACTTTTTTAATCACTTTCCATCTTTTCTCTTTACTTATTGGCCGACATTCCTCAATGACAACTTTGTCACCAACTTTATATGGGGGAAGATGACTTCCATTTTCTAAGTGGGCCTTATAGCTTTTGTGCGTCTTGTATCTTCTTTTATATCGAGGATGTTCTTTTATCCGCTCAACTTTAACCACCACTGTCTTTAGCATTTTATTTGATACAATTGTTCCGGTTAATTGACGTTTAGGCATAATTTTTCCCTACGAATTACGAATATCTACGAATATACGAATTTTTTAATTTATTTTTTATTATTTTTATTCGTAGATTCGTACTGATTAGTAATTCGTAGGAGGGTTAGTATTCTGGCAATATCTTTTTTGATTTTACGAACTTCTCTAACATTTTTTACTTTACCAGCTGCTAAATCAAAACGTAATTGCCTTAGTTTTTCCCGATCGTCTGATAAAATTTTTTGTAATTCTGATTTAGATTTCTGTTGTAATTCCTTAGTTTTCATTTTATCTCATCGACTATCGAGCTTCCACTTGTGGAAGCGAAGATGGAGATGAAGCTTTAGCTTCATCGACTAATAAACTTTGTTTTTATCGGTAATTTATCAGCTGCTACTTTAAAGGCTTCTTTAGCTACTTCTTCTTTTACTCCTTCTATCTCAAAAATAATTCTTCCCGGCTTTATTGGAAAAACATAATGCGAGACTCCTCCTTTTCCCCCACCCATGGGGACCTCGGTCCCTTTTCTAGTTACTGGTTTGTCTGGAAAAATTCTAATCCAGAGTTTCCCTCCTTTTTTTAAATATCTAATAATTGCTCTTCTGCTGGCTTCTATTTGGCGAGCACTAATCCAGCGAGCCTCCAAACTTTTTAAACCGAAGGAACCAAAAGCAATCTCGGTTCCTCGAGAGGATTTTCCTTTCGATCTCCCCTTTCGCCACTTTCGATGTTTAACTTTTCTCGGCGCTAGTATAGCCATATTTAAAATTTTTCTCCTTTATATATCCAGACCTTTATCCCGATTACTCCATAAGTACAGAAAGCCTTAGCTTGAGCATAATCTATATTAGCTCTTAGGGTTTGGAGAGGTAATCTTCCTCGCTTTAGCCATTGCCTGCGGGCAATTTCTGCCCCACCTAGGCGGCCGGCTACCTCTACTCGGACACCTTCTACTCCCCTGGAAGCTAAAATTTTATCTAAAACCTGCTTCAAGATTCGGCGGGGAGGAATTCTCTTTTCAATTTGTTGAGCAACCCATTGGGCAGATAAGGAAGCCGAAGACCAGGGATCTCTAATTTCTTTAATTTCCAGTTTTAACTCTCGCTTACCAGGGGCCCGCGAAGCTGGACTCCAACCCCCCCGCCTCCCTCCTGTCTCCTGCAGGCTCCTCGGATGCGGTGGAGGGGTTGTAGTCTTGGCCGGTTTGAGGATAACCTCCAAATCCCTTTTTAACTCTTCCACACCTCCTCCCCCCCGACCAATAATCAGCCCGGGTCGAGCTGAAGAAATGATAATATTTATTTTCCCCGGAAATCTCTCAATTTCAATCTTTTCTACTCCTATTCTCCCCAGTTTTTTTCTTAAAAATTCTCTAATTTTTAAATCTTCTTCCAAATATTCAGGAAGATTTTTTCGATAAAATCCTCGAGAATCCCAGTCAGTTATCTCTTTTATTCTAAATACTTTTGGATGAACCCTGTGTGTCATATTAAAAGGCTTTGCGTCTAAATATTCTTTTTATTCCTCTCTCCACCTTTGGTTTTTTTATTTCAATTTCTGGTTTTAATTTAGGTTTCTCGATTTTAGGAGCTTTTTCTACCTTTTTAACCTTTTTTGCTTGCCCCGTAGGAAGCTTGCTCTCCTTCGGGGGCTTTTTAACAATTTCATCAAGAACAACGGTAACATGGGAGGTCTTTTTCTGAATTTCCTCAGCTCTTCCTCTAGCTCGAGCCCGCCATCTTTTATACTTTGGGCCTTCATCAACTAAAATTTTTGTAATATAAAGATTTGATTCATCTAACTGGAAATTATTCTTCGCATTAGCCGTAGCTGAGCGCAAAAGTTTTAATAAGGGTGGGGCGGCTTTTTTAATTGTAAAATTTAAGATACTTTGAGCTTCCTCAATTCTTTTTCCCCGAATTAAATCGGCCACCAGTCTAACTTTTCGAGGAGCAATCCGTAAATATTTTAATTTAGCTGTCACTGGCATATTACTCTGTAGTTTTCCTTATTTTTTCGGCTTCCCTTGTACTTACTTTTGCCTCTAACTCCCTCTGCATTCTCCCACCATGACGGGAGAACTTTGTGGTTGGAGAAAATTCACCAAGACGATGGCCGACCATGTCTTCAGTCGCTTTAACTGGTATAAATTCTCGGCCATTATGAACTCCAAAAGTAAAACCAACCATCTCAGGAGTAATGGTGCAAGCTCTGCTCCAAGTTTTGACGATTTCTTTCGTCCTCGGTTTCAATTTTTTTATTTTTTCAAGAAGTTTTTGGTCAACAAACGGACCCTTCTTTAAAGACCTTGCCATATTACTTTTTCTCCTTTAGCGATGAATTAAAATTCATCTTTACCTTCGCTTCGCTCGGTAGCGATGAATTAAAATTCATCTTTACCTTCGCTTCGCTCGGTTAATGATGAATTTGTCTGTCCATTTTCTTTTCTTTCTAGTCTTCACTCCTAAGGCTGGCTTCCCCCAAGGAGTTTTGGGATATTTTAATCCGATTGGGCTTCTCCCCTCTCCCCCTCCATGGGGATGATCGGGGGGATTCATTGCTTTTCCCCGGACAGCAGGTCTAAAACCTTTTAACCTTTTCCTTCCAGCTTTTCCAATTTTTTCGAAACGATGCTCGGGATGAGAAACCTGACCGATGGTGCCAAAGCAATTTTGAGAAATTTTTCTAGTCTCTCCTGAAGGCATTTCCAAATGAGTAAATCTTTCTTCTTGGGCTAATACTCTGGCTGAAGTTCCTGCTCCTTTTACTAATTTTCCTCCTTTCCCTGGTTCTAACTCAATATTAAATATCTGAGTCCCTACTGGAATGTTTTTTAATTTGATTCGATTTCCAATTTTGATTTCGGCTTTCTCTGAGGCTATTATTTCATCTCCTACTTTCAAATCTTTGGGAGCCAATCTGTATCTTTTTTCGCCATCTTGATATTGAAGAAGGGCAATAAAAGCAGATCGATTGGGATCATATTCCAAAGCAATGACTTTAGCTGGGATATCTAATTTCTCTTGGCCAAAGTCTAAAATTCTATAAAGCCTTTTGACTCCGCCGCCTCGGTGACGAACAGTTATTCTACCAGAACGAGCCCTGCCTGCCCTTTTCTTTAATGGTAAAAGCAACCTCCTTTCCGGCTCTTTTTTTGTTAAAAATTTATTTTTCATATACCAAGCTTTTATTTATAAGTTCGATGAGATAAATCTCATCTCTCGCCTCAATTTATATTTATCAATCGAACGTCGAAATGAAATAAATATTTCATTGAGCAAGCGCGGGTGAGTTCGAAGAAACAGGTTTCTTCTCTCGCCTTCACTGACGTTCAGGCAGATGAAGCTTTAGCTATGCAAGCGTTAGCGCCGCATAAAGAAGAAGTTTTTTGCTTCTTCGCTTCATCGCCTAGCGAGGTAATACCTCGATTTTCTGTCCTTCTTTTATTTTAACAATTGCTTTTTTGTAACCCTTTCTAAAACCTTGTATTTTTCCTAACCTCCTTCGTTTTCTGGGAACTTTAATAATTTTCACTGATATAACATCAACCCCGTAAAGACCTTCAATTGCTTTTTTTGCCTCCACTTTATTGGCCCTTGGCCAAACCTTAAAAACATATTGATTTTGGCCAACCAAACCAGTAGCCTTCTCAGTAACCTGAGGAGTTTTTAAAACTCGATAAGCCTCCCCAACTTTCTTTGTTTTGACTCTCGGCTGTTGATGTTTAACATCAACGGGTTCCTCAACGGGTCTTTCCTCAACTTTTTTCTCTTTTTTCTTTATCTCTACTTCTTTTGCTTTTTTCTTAAAAATTCTTGGAAATGGCATACTCTAGTTACTTCAAAAATGTTTAGCAAAGATTTTTTTCAAAAATCTTTTTCAGACACTTAAGGCTTTACCTTAAATGTCTCTTTTATTACTTTTATTGTTTCTTTGGGCATTATTAAATATTTAAAAGAAAGTAAATCCAGGGCATTAAGATTCCGGGCTTCAACAGTTTGGGCATTAGGAATATTTCTCGTAACTCTTATTATCGTCTTATCCACCTGAGGTAAAGCTATTAAGCAAGAAGCCTCGTTTTTTAAAGGTAATTTCCCTAAAATTTTTGTCATTAATTTTGTCTTAGCTTCTGGCAAACTTAATTTGTCCAAAATTAAAAGTAAATTATTTTTTGCTTTGGCTGATAAAACCATAGAAAGGGCAATTCTTCGCATTTTTTTATTAATTTTTTTCTTAAAAACTCTTTCTTTAGTTGGCCCGAAAGTTACGCCCCCACCCTTCCATAAAGGAGAACGAATAGAACCTACTCTAGCTCGACCTGTTCCTTTTTG
>Ga0210057_1002165_pt1 | contig 28515 bp, 29 predicted proteins | sample CryGeyCG2114_010_2_FD_183968 | JGI IMG/M metagenome (GOLD analysis project Ga0210057, IMG submission 183968) | Groundwater microbial communities from aquifer - Crystal Geyser CG10_big_fil_rev_8/21/14_0.10 (SPAdes) (version 2) | ecosystem: Environmental > Aquatic > Deep subsurface > Groundwater ...
CAATGATTGTCTGACGGCTCACTTTTAGCTTTTCCGCAAGCTCTTCCTGCGTGATACTTTTTTGAGTCCGTAATTTATTCACTTCATTTGAAATATATTCTTGCATGATTTGTAATGTAAGTTTACACAATCAAACCAAAATGTCAAACAGACTTTACATTGATAACTTCTCATTTTAAAAGTTCGCTACTAGAAATTCCCAACGCATTAGCGATCTTTTCTAAAGTCGAAAGAGTAGGGTTCATACGACCATTTTCTATATTGCTGATATACGCTCTATCCACGCTCAAAGCCGTCGCAAGGTCTCCTTGCGACATGTTCTTTTTCAAGCGTAGCTTTCTTAAGTTTTCCCCAAGTTTTTTACCTGTTGCCATAGATACATAATAGGAAAACTTGCATTCTTTTGCAAGAGTGCAGTATAATGCATACATGTCCGCCCCGAATTCCCCCAAAACAAACAGAGGAGCAAATGGAAAATTCCTCCCCAAACCCCTCCTTTTCCATTTGCGACATCCGAATTCAAAAAAGAGTAGCCGAGTGTTTTGCGAAATCTTTTCCCCAAAAAATAGTTTTCGCAAAACCGAGTCCGCATTAGTCCCGCCACCTGCCCGAATATCTTTACGGGCAGGACGCCAAAGAAAAATGTCCTTTCCTTTTTAGAAGAAATTGGTCGCGCGCAAATCCGAAAAGCAAGGAACATTTTTCCTTGGTGTCCGCCGAGGCTTTGCGAGGCGGTGGCGGGACTGATTCATTCGTTCAGTTTCCGCTCGAAAAAGGTTCGCGCAAAGTGTATAATTACAGCACCAGTAGTAACTTGTTCGAAATTAAGAATAGGGAGCGATTTTGCGGAAGCCAAAATCGCGCTTTGATTTTCGCCAAAACCCTTTCCGCCTACGGCGGAAGCCGTGAAATCCCATAATTCCCCCCAGCGCATGGAAACAACTCAAACCAAAACTAAATGCGTTCTCTGTGCTCGCAAGAGTACCGAGGAAGATGACCAGCAGATAATGTCCATTGAGGCACAGCTTTTTGAGTTACGCGAATATGCGAGCAGAGAACGCATTGAAATCGTAAAAGTATTTACGGAAGCGAAAAGCGCAAAGAAGCCCGGGCGAGACCAGTTTGCCAAAATGATTGAGTATATAGAAAGTTCTAGCGAGAGTTTAGGTATTTTGGCGTGGCACCCAGATCGTCTCGCCCGTAATTCTGTTGATGGCGGGAAAATAATTTACTTAGTGGACATCAACAGAATTGCTTCTTTACGCTTTCCGCAGTTTTGGTTTGAGCCAACTCCGCAAGGCAAATTTATGTTGCAAGTGGCGTTCGGACAATCCAAATATTTTTCTGACAACTTGGTTGAAAATGTGAAGCGTGGCATCCGCCAAAAAATCCGCCGTGGCGAATGGTTAACGCTCGCTCCGTTTGGGTATGTGAATAACTATAAGACCAAGAATATTGAACCTGACAAAGTGAAATCTCGTATCATCAAGCGAGCGTTTGAGGAATACGCCACGGGAACATATACCCTGAAATCTCTAGCGGATTTTTTGGCGGATCACGGCGTTGTCCAGCGCAAGGGAACGCCACTTGCCAAAGTTTCCGTTGTGAAAATGCTGACCAACAGAGCATATCTCGGCTTTATCAAACATCGCGGTGAATGGCACAACGGAAACTTTGAGCCAATTCTTTCTCCCTCACTGTTTGAAGCAGTCCAAAAGGTGCTCACTTCGCGCAAGAAGCCGAGAAAGTCCAAAGTTGCGCTACCGTTCGCGTTTACGGGGTTTGCAAAGTGTGGCGAGTGCGGCTGTGCGATTACGGCGCAGTATGCTACCAACCGCTTCGGTACTCGCTACACCTACTATCGCTGTACCAAGAAAAATGGAAAGTGCGCACAGCCGTATACGCAAGAAAAGGTACTCGCCGCACAATTGCAAACTCTGCTTCAATCAGTGTCGCTTCCTTTTTCTGAAATTGAAGAAATGGACAAGCAGATTACCGCTTGGGAAAAAGAATCAATTTCTGAAAAAGGAAGTGTTGCCCAAAATTTGAAAGAGAAGATTCGAGCAAACGAAGAAAAACTGAATAAACTCGTTTCAGTTTTTCTTGACGGCGATATTCCACGCGAAATATATCTACAACGCAAAGACCTGCTCATGCGTGAAAAAGCCGGTTTGCTCGAATCAGAAACAAATTTTGGGCAACAGAGAAAGAATTGGGTCGAACCCTTGCGGAGTTTCGTTTTGTCCTTGAAACAAGCGGCCGATTTAGAAAAAACTTCCAATCATTTAGAATGGAAGAAGTTTTTTCAGAAAATCGGCTCTAACCCTGAAATCAAGGACAAAACGGTTTCCATACGCTGGGGGGAACTATGGGATTTCACGGCTTCCGCCGTAGGCGGAAAGGGTTTTGGCGAAAATCAAAGCGCGATTTTGGCTTCCGCAAAATCGCTCCCTATTCTTAATTCCGAACAAGTTACTACTGGTGCGCCGTGAGGGATTTGAACCCCCGACCGTCTCCTTAAAAGGGAGCTGCTCTACCAGCTGAGCTAACGGCGCTCGCGTCGTAGTCGCACTGCGGGTTGCGTGTGCGAACAAGTTCGCCCACTTCACCCTCCGTGTGACTACTCCTTTCGATTTCTCGCTTAACTCCTCGCTATGCTCGGAGCCCAAGTGAGAAATCGTAAAATACAAAAGAAGCAATGTAGGACGTGATTACAATATCAAATAATATCACTTTTGACAAGGTGGGTGGATAATCAGTATACTACAAGGATGGTGCCTGAAAAAGAAATCAAAAAAATAGAAGACGTAAAAGTTGTTGCTCCTCCTAAACACACACAGGAGTGGTATCATCTTAGTGTAGAAAAAGTTTTAGAGAAATTGGGCTCTACGAAGCATGGTTTAACGCAACATCAAGTTGCAGAGCATCAAAAGAAATATGGCACAAATGAGTTACCTCAAGAAGCGCCTACTTCGTTGTTGGCGTTGTTTTTGCGGCAGTTTCAAAGCTCACTAACATATATTTTGTTGATTGCGGCAGGTATAAGCTTGGCCATCGGCGAGCACGTGGATTCGTACGTAATTTTTGCCGCGGTCGTAGTGAATGTGGTGGTTGGATTTTTTCAGGAATATAAAGCGCAAAAAGCCTTGGCGAGCCTTAAAAAAATTGTTACTCAAGAAGTGTGGGTTATTCGAGATCATCAAGAGCGAAAAATTCCTTCTAAGGAGCTCGTGCCTGGAGATGTCATTGTGCTTTCAGCAGGGGACAAGGTGACGGCAGATGGAAGGCTTATTGAATCGGAACATTTAAAAATCAACGAAGCTGCGCTTACTGGCGAATCTGAGGCTGTAGAAAAAGTTGAACGCGTTTTAGAAGGCGATCTCATAGTGGCTGATCAGCACAATATGGCATTTTCTGGAACCATAGTTACTGAAGGGCATGGCCGCCTTGTAGTTACTGCAATCGGCATTACAACGGAAATTGGCAAGATTGCTGTGTTGGTAAAACACACTCATGAAGTACGCACTCCGCTGCAGGAACGTTTGGATTCTTTTAGCCGCAAGCTCGGGTTGATCGTACTCCTCCTTTCTGGTTTTTTGTTTGGTATTGGAGTTTTGCACGAGTATAGTGCAACGGAAATGTTTATTATTGCGGTTGCGGTTGCGGTTGCCGCAATTCCCGAAGGACTCGTGGTTGAGGTCACCGTGATTCTTGCGATTGGCATGCAGCGTATTCTTAAAAAAGGCTCCTTAGTCCGAAAATTAGTTGCTGCGGAAACACTTGGCTCGACCAATGTTATTTGTGTGGACAAAACCGGCACCATTACTGTTGGAGAAATGCGCGTGGTGCATATCGCGACCGAGAGCCATAATGGCGTTCTTGGAAAAAAAGATACTAACGCCAAACATCTTGAGCATGGAGTTTTTGAAATTAAACGGCTTAATCAGATTGCGGTGTATTGCAATAATGCAGTGGTCGCGTCCGCGGAAGCGGAAAAAACAACAGAGGAGGAAGAATTACGTGCGCAGGTTGTAGTGGGAAGCCCCACGGAGCGCGCAATCCTTCTTTCTGCAATTGATGGAGACTTTACTGAAGCGGATTTGCACGAAATGCGCCCGCGGATTGACGAAGTTCCATTTGATTCAAGCAAAAAATTCATGGCAACGCTGAACACATGGACCAAGAAACAGCACAGTGCATATTTTAAGGGCGCGCCTGAAAAAATTCTTACTATGTGCGCCTATTATCAGTTGGGCCGCACTACTAAAAAAATGAGCCCTAAAAAACGCAAGGAGCTTTTGGGACTCTATGAAAATCTTTCGGGCCAAGGGTTGCGCCTGCTTGCAGGCGCGTACAAAGGCGTGGACGCAGATGTTACTACGTTTGACGAACTTCCGGATTACAGTCAGGGGGCAGTGTTTGTTGGATTTTGGGGGATTAAAGATCCATTGCGTCCAGACGCGGAAGAAACCATTGCCCAAACTAAAAATGCGGGCATACGCACTATTATTATTACTGGCGATAATCGGTATACTGCGCTTGCTATTGCCCGCGAACTTGGCTTTAAACCTACCCAAGACGAGATTATTGATGGCAATGATTTGGCAGGTATTTCAGATGCCGAACTTGCTCGTCTGGTGAAGCGCGTTATAATTTTTTCGCGCACCACGCCTTCAGACAAGCTTCGCATTGTTTCTGCCCTGCAGAAAAACGGAGATGTTGTTGCCATGACTGGCGATGGGGTGAATGATGCGCCTGCGCTTGCGCGCGCGGATATTGGCGTAGCACTGGGTTCTGGGACAGACGTGGCAAAAGAAACTGCGGACCTAGTGCTTTTAGACAATAATTTTTCTACCATTGTTTCTGCCGTGCGGGAAGGAAGGGTTATCTACGACAATATCAGAAAGGTAATACTGTACTTGCTTGCGAATAGCTTTACGGAAATAAGTATCATTGTAGTAGGCATGCTTGCGGGCTGGCCATTGCCTATTTTGGCAACGCAAGTGTTGTGGATTAATTTAGTGACAGATGGATTTCCGGATTTGGCATTAACCCTTGAGCCTGAAGAGTCTGAGATTATGAATGAATCTCCGCGGAAGCGCAATGACTCAATTTTGGATTTTGAACGAAAGTTTTTAATTGGGTTTATCAGCATCATTACTTCGGTCACGACATTAGGGCTATTCTATCTTATTTGGAAGACAACAGGGGACATTGATCGGGCGCGAACTATTACATTTACCGCAGTTGGCGTTGAATCGTTATTGTATGTTTTTTCAGTTCGCAGTTTACGCCATTCAATTTTTGAAACTAACTTTTTTTCAAATCAGTGGCTGATTGTTGCAGTTATCGGCGGATTTTTGGTGCAGTTTGTTGGGATATACGTGCCGTTCTTCCAGTCATTTTTGCGCACGGTTCCGCTTGGCATTTCGGATTGGGCGCTCATTTTGTTTGCCTGCCTGTGGATTATCGGACTTATTGAAATCATGAAACACTATTTTATCGCGCAGCGGAGGCAGAGTAGATCATTAGCTAGCGCTTAACTGTTGTAATGAGCTTGCACTATATGGCAGATCAATTAATAATTTTTGGCGCTACGTATCTTTTTTTGTTTATTCCAGTGTTGGCTTTTGTATTTTTTTTGAAACAGTCTCGAGATATTCAAAAGCAAATTATTCTATTTGGAGGCATACTCCTGCCGGCCGCATATCTAGCTGCGCGGCTCGCGCAGCTCTTCTATTATAATCCACGTCCGTTTATGCAGAATGATTTTATTCCACGTATACCGCATATAGCAGACAATGGTTTTCCATCGGACCATACACTGATAAGCGCCGCCATTTCAGCAGTGGTATTTCCATTCAATAAAAAACTCGGCAGTGTGTTGTGGTGTATTACCGTACTTGTTGGCGTATCGCGCGTGCTTGCCGGAGTACATCATGGTATTGATGTTATTGGAAGCATTGGCATTGCCGCGGGAGCAGGCGTGTTTGTATACTATGGGGCAAAACGCCGCGGCATTATTGCATAATTGGCAGGTTTAGTGTATTTTGTACTGGTATTCAGCCGCATATCATTGCGGCTTGATTCGTCTAAATTTCATGGAAAAGAAAACATATCATCATGCATCACTATCACTTCCGTATTATGTCCGAGGCGCACGGCCCGGGCTTTTGTTGCTTTCTGGCGCGCACGGAGATGAGTTTGAGGTGATCGATTCGGTGCATGCCGCGATTGACGTGCACCAGAACGAGCTTCCGGATTTTTTGTATATTCCAGAAGTGAGTCCTTCTTCGGTTTCTGGGCGCACGCGGCATAACTGCGACAGCTTGGATATTAATCGTCAGTTTGTTGATGATACAGAATGCGAAGAAGCGCAGGCAGTGATGGCATTGCTCAAAGACTACAACATAGATACCTGTGTTTCATTCCACGAGGATCCGGAGCAGGAGCAGTTTTATCTGTATGATTCAGGAGAGTGTTCGGCGTACGAGCTCGCGCGCATCCAGGAAGCGGTCAAATCGTGCGGCGTTGGATTATTTTCCGGTATTGATGATCCAGAGGACGCGCATTTAGGTTTTGAGTTTAAGGACGGGTATCGTGCGCATGTGGGCGCAGACGGCAAGCCAGTTGGTCCGATTGAGACATGGCTCATTCGCAACAAGATCGCCACGCGCGTGTTTGGCGTTGAGGTTCCGGGTAAAATTCCTGCGTCAAAAAAAGATCAGGTTACCACTTGTTTGTTTGAGTGTTTGTGTTTGGTATACTAAAAGCCAATGGCTTCTGCATTAAAAATAGTTCTCTTGGAAAGCCCTGCTGTTTCCTGCACGCTTAAAAAGGTGCGGCGATCGCGCTCATTTCGCATTAACGTGCACCAGGACGGCCGCGTTGTGGTAACTGCCCCATACTGGGAATCGTTCCGCGCCATGGAGCGTTTTTTAGGGGAGCAACGCGAGTGGCTTACTCAACAAATTAATCGCATTCAACATATTCCACAGCTGGTTCCGTCCGGAGGCGTTGAGCATTACCGCACGCATCGCGAACAAGCGCGTGTGTTTATTCACGAAATACTTGAGCGCCTTAACCGAGAGTATGGCTTCACCTACAAGCGCGTGTCCATACGCAACCAGCAAACGCGATGGGGGAGTTGTTCTAGCAAGGGCAATCTCAACTTTAGTTACAAGCTTTTGTTTTTACCACAAACACATGCGGAGTATGTGGTTGCGCATGAGCTATGCCACCTCAAAGAGCTCAATCATTCTCCGGCGTTTTGGAGGCTGGTTGAGCAGGCTATTCCTGATTATCGTGACATACGGCACAAATTAAAACACCAAATAGCGTAAATTCTCAATGCCTCAAGCGGTTGAGCCATTGATGAGGGCTGTTTTAGTGGACATCTGCCTGGTGCGTATCCAATTCTTCTAGCTCAAACCCCAAATCTTTGAATATGAGGTTGCGCAGATGCAGGCTTCCGGCAAGCAGAACCAGGTCAACATCAACGCCGGTGTTGAAGGCGCCGGTTTTGATTGCATCCAGCAGTTCGGGTTCGCTCTCCGGGATTTCGCTGACTGCCTGCTCAATGGCGCGTTCCGCGTCATAAGGATTTGTGGGATTCTTTTTTCGCACTTTCTCGGCCAGTGCGTCTTTTTTATTTTCTATAATTTCCTTGATCCCGCTCCCGGCAAGTACTTTTCTACCGAACTCATTCAGCTGGCGCGGGGAGTGTGAATCTGCGATGAGCCTGCCTTTTATGGTCGCGATATCCTGGTCGTGCTCCCGGATACTCTTTTTGAATTCGCCGATTGATTCTTTGATGTTCTTGACGTCATTTTTGAGCGTTCCCCATGCAAATCCCAAACCTAAAACCGTTACCGTGATCCACACGATGCTCTCAATGGCGCCGATTTGTATGGTTATGGTTTCCATAATGTTGGTAGTATACCATGGATTATTGGTTACTGCATTTTCTTGACGTGTGTATATAGTTGTGGTATAATACTATTTTGTAACAAAAACAGCATAGTTCCTCGCAACCTATTTCCATGGAGGTGGATCATGAACGTCACTGTGTTTGGTGGCAGCACGTGCACGGATGCAGTAGGCAGGATGGCCGAAGAGCTTGGTAGGCTCCTGGTCCAGGCAGGCCATACGGTGGTTACCGGCGGGTACGGCGGCGTGATGTCCTGGGTTTCAAAGGGCGCTCGCGAAGCAGGCGGTGAGGTCATCGGCGTCGTACTCAAAGGCATCAGCGAGCCCAACACGTTCGTTAGTCACCCCTATGTGGCGGCTAGCTACTGGGAACGTCTCGGCGAGCTGATGGAGCGTGGAGATGCGTACATCGCACTCCCGGGCAATACCGGCACCAGCGCTGAGATCCTCGATGCCTTGAACTTTGAGACAAAGCGCGAGAAGTTTTTGCCTGGCTCGCCGGAGAAGAAGGTTATCCTGCTTTGCCCTCACGATATTGAGCGGGCCAGGATACTGGATGGGCTGTGTCTGCTCGTTGGCGCAGATTTCGAGAGTCTTATGCTGTCGGCCGCCACGCCGCAGGAAGCGGTCGCGTACCTCACCGCGGAGTAATCCGCGCCAAGAGTACATTCGAACCAAGGGTTAGTCATACAGGGGAGTCGTTCGCACGGCCCCCTGTATTTATTTGCCAAAATGCCATAATTGGCGTAGTTTTTAAGAGTAATGGAGTAATGGAGTAATGGAGTAATGACCCATTTTTTTTCACCATTTTCTCAAAGAGCTCAATCATTCTCCGGCGTTCTGGAGGCTGGTAGAGCAGGCTATTCCTGATTACCGTGCCTTGCGGCACAAGCTTAAGCATCAAATAGCGTAAAACCACTATGCATATCACTAAACTCGGGCACTGCTGCCTCATTATTGAGATAAGCGGCCTGCGAATTCTTACGGATCCAGGTAAGTGGACAGCTGAACGGCACGCATCAATCAAAAATATTGATGTCATCCTCATTACACATGATCATTCAGATCATATTCACGTTGAATCAATCAAAACGATTTTGCAGAACAATCCGCAGGCAAAAATTTACACAAACAGCGGCACTGGCGCGTCATTAACAAAAATCGGAATTGCGTTCGAGACGCTTGAAGGAACATCAAAGATATCTATCAAAGATGTAGAATTAGAAGCATTTGACTGCGATCATGAAGTAATCTACTCTTCTGTTCCATTGCCACAGAACACTGGGTACTGGATCGGAAAAGCTTTGTTTTATCCGGGAGACTCGCTTACTAATCCGGGACGTCCGGTCAACATACTCGCGCTTCCGGTAACCGGACCGTGGATGACTATTGGACAAGGTATTGATTATGCCAAGAGCGTGAAACCAAAAAAATGTTTTCCCGTGCACGATGGATATGTAAAAGAAGGATCTTTGGGCGTCTTCCATGGCTTGCCGCAAAAAATGCTCGCAGGCGCGGGGATTGATTTCGTGCCTTTGAAAGCAGGGGAGTCTACTGATTTTTAAGCGGTTTACACCCAGTACGAGCTCTATGGCCTCGTTCTTTTATATTGCATTTTTACCCTAAAATTGGTATTCTAATCCCATGTACAGAACACATACCTGCGGAGAACTCCGCAAAGAAGACAATGGAAAAGAGGTAAAACTCGCCGGCTGGGTGCAGTCTCGGCGCGACCACGGGGGCGTTATTTTTATTGACCTTCGCGATCGCTATGGCATAACGCAGATTACGTTTGACCCAGAGCGCTCCAAGAAAGCTTTGGAAGCGGCAAATAAGCTCCGCAGTGAATTTGTTGTCCAGGTAACAGGCACAGTCAACAAGCGGCCCGAGACAATGGTCAATAAAAAATTAGACACCGGAGAAATCGAAGTGGACGGCCAAGAGCTCGTTATTCTGAATGAATCAGAAACCCCTCCGTTTGAACTTGATAAGCCCGAGTTTGAGGCAAACGAGCAGATTCGACTCAAGTACCGATTTATTGATTTGCGCCGACCAAAGCTCCAGCACATGCTTCAGCTTAAAGACAAAATGATCCGCATGATCCGGAAATATTTCCAGGAGCAAGATTTTGTGGAAGTGCAGACCCCGATTCTGGCAAACTCTTCGCCCGAGGGCGCGCGCGACTGGCTTGTGCCTTCCCGCTTGTACCCGGGCAAATTTTACGCGCTTCCGCAGGCGCCCCAGCAGTTTAAGCAGTTGTTGATGGTAGGGGGGGTTGATAGGTATTTCCAGATTGCGCCCTGCTTTCGGGATGAGGATCCTAGAGCCGACCGCGCGTTCGGCGAGTTCTATCAATTAGACATGGAAATGTCGTTTGTGGAGCAGGAAGATATTTTTGATATCATGGATCCGCTCATGGTCAAATTGACTGAAGAGCTTTCCAGTAAAACCATCATCACCAAGCCGTTTCCTCGGATTCCATGGAAAGAGGCAATGGAAAAATACGGCACCGACAAGCCGGACTTGCGCTTTGGTTTTGAAATCAAGCCGATTACGGATGTTGTAAAGAATTCCGGATTTAAGGTGTTCGCAGATGCCGTAACAAAAAAAGGCGTGGTGCATGCATTAAATGTGGTTGGCGGAGCAACGTTCTCTAGAAAAGATATTGATGAGCTTACTGAAGCAGCCAAAGAGAAAGGCGCAAGCGGACTTGCCTACATCATTGTGGATGCGGAACTAAAATCTCCGATCCTTAAATTTTTAGAAGAGTCAGAAATCAAACAGATCATCCAAGAAGCTGGAGCGAAAAAGGGCGATGCAATATTTTTTGGCGCAGGGGAATGGCAGACTGTGTGCGAGTCTTTGGGCGCGGTTCGCAACCTTGCAGGATCAAAACTAGGCCTTAAAGATAATTCTAAAGCGGCCTGGTGCTGGATTACGGATTTTCCTATGTACGCCTATTCAGAAATAGAAGAAGGCAAAATTGATTTTGGGCACAATCCATTTTCTATGCCCCAAGGCGGCATGGAAGCACTGGAGAACAAGGATCCCTTGGATATTCTTGCATACCAATACGATTACGTATTAAACGGATTCGAAATCACGAGCGGTGCCATCCGCAACCATGATCCTAAGATCATGTACAAAGCATTTGAGATTGCGGGATACACCAAGGAGGAGGTGGATGCGAAATTCGGGCACATGATTAACGCGTTCAAGTATGGCGCGCCGCCGCACGGCGGCAATGCACCAGGGATTGATCGCTTGCTCATGGTGTTGATGGACGCGGAATCCATCCGCGACATATACGCGTTCCCCAAGGATGGGGCCGGCCGCGATGTGATGCTTGGGAGCCCGAGTGAGGTTACCCAGAAGCAGCTGGATGAGCTACACATCAAAATCGTTAAAGAGGAGTAAGCGGATACTATATGCTTTCCAAACTCCAGCAATTTATTTTGGAGGCGTGTTTGGAGGGCAGAGGCAGTATTTCCCGTACCGTTATCGACAAGAACCACGGACAAAGCTCCTCAACGTCTCAGCAAGAACACTACAAGCAGGTCGTAACCACTAGTATTGAACGCTTGATTGATCGAGGTTTTCTTATTGGGTATTGCACAAAGACCCGCGAGAAGCTTTTTATCACAAAAATTAAATTGACTCCTGCGGGGAAAAAAGCCGCGCTCGCGCACCGGCTGACGCAACAACAAAAATTACCGTATGTACGAAATAAAAACCGAAAGTTTTGAGGGGCCACTCTCGCTTTTACTACAGCTTATTGAGCAGGAAAAATTAGACATTACCACCGTTTCGCTCGCAACAGTTACTGATCAATATCTTAACCGCATTAAAGAGATGGGGGAGCGCTTGTCTACTGCTGAGCTCGCTGATTTTTTAGTGGTTGCAAGCCGATTGTTGCTTATTAAATCATACGTGCTTTTGCCTTCTTTTTCTGTGGAAGATGAAGACCCTGATTACCTTGAAGAGCAGCTTAAGATGTATAAAATGTATCACGATGCGTCTAAGAATTTGCGTGCTATAATCGCACAAGAACTATTTAGCTTTTCGAGACAGCCAATCAAAATGGCACCAACAGAATTTTCTCCTCCGCCAAAACTTACCGCACCAGTGCTTGCAACGCAGCTTTTAAAGTTGATTGCGGAATTGGAAAAAACATTTATTAAGCTCCCTAAAAAAACTATGCGGCGCATTGTGTCCATTGGCGAGCGCATTGAGCACCTGAGGGCGCTGCTTCTCTCGGTGGAAAAAGTGGGGTTCAGTGAATTTTTAAAATCAGCAAAAAATAAATCAGAGATTGTAGTAAGTTTTTTAGCGCTTCTTGAGCTTGTAAAACAACGCCACTTAGTGGCCCACCAGCTTGAAGGCGCGGATATTATTATTCAAACGCACTAATTACCATGACGCTCGCATCACACATAGAAAGTTTGTTATTTGTTTCCAGTCAGCCAGTTTCAGTCAGCCAGCTGAAAAAAATAACTGATGCAAAAAAATCCGACATCGATGCTGCGCTTAAAGATATAGGCGAGGAATACAACCCAAAAAAAGAGAGAGGTATTGTTTGTATGATTTCTGGCGACAAGTACCAGTTGGTGAGCCATCCTGATAATGCAGTAATCGTGAAAGCATTTTTAAAATCAGACGTAACTGGCGAATTAACAGATCCTGCGCTTGAAACACTCACTATTATTGCGTACCGCGGGCCAATTACTAAGCCAGAGCTGGAACAAATTCGTGGAGTGAACTGTGGGTTGATTTTACGCAATCTTTTAATTCGCGGACTTATTGAACGTACTGAGGTTGCCAAGCAGATGCTTCCAACATACCGCGTGACACATGAATTTTTGAAATTTCTCGGGGCTTCGTCTGTTTCTAGCCTTCCTGAGTACGAAAAACTTTCTCAGCACGAGACATTAGATGAAGTGTTAAAGTCAACAGAAGAGGAGTAGTATGCTTTTATTGAATGTGTTATTTGCCATAGTGAGCGCGATTACCCCTTTTTTTCCCACAGCTACCACTGTGTCGTATCTTTCAAATGATGCAATTCGTTCAGATCGAGCGGTTTCTGTTACAAGTTCAGGACTTTTTCCAACAAAAAAGGATGCAGCATCCTTGGGGCCGCGTCTTTCTGCTACCAGCGCGATTGTGGTTGATGCCGCATCTGGGGCTGTGTTGTTTCAAAAAAATCCGCACAAGGTCTGGCCCATGGCAAGTATTACTAAACTTGCCACCGCGCTTGTGTTTTTAGATGCAACACCAAATGCAGAGACACTTTTTACCATGGAAGAGTCGGATGACCGCGAAGGCGGAGAAGAGTTTATTCGGCCTGGTGAATCTGCAAAATTACGGGATTTTTTGATTGCAAGCTTGCTCGGAAGCGCCAATAATGCGACAATATCTTTAAGTCGGAGTGTTGATCCGGATATGAATACGTTTGTCGCTTTGATGAATAAAAAAGCATCCTTGCTTGGAATGAGAGATACAGTATTCACAGAACCGAGCGGACTGAGCGCGGAGAATACAAGCACTGCGTATGATATTGTTCGGTTGCTTGCTGGAGTAGCTGATTACGAAGCCATAACAGCTAGTACCGGCACGAATCGTGCTGTTATTACGGTACGGCCCAGTGGATCTCGGCGCATTGTGCTAACTACCAATCACCTTATGGGTTCAATCGTGTTTGTTGAGTATGGGAAAACCGGACACTTAGATGAATCACTCTATAATCTTGCAACCACTGTTGGAACGCACCAAGGACATACGCTCTATATTGTAACGTTGGGTTCTGAAACTAACGAAGACAGGGTTCAGGACGCAAAAAACTTGGCCGTATGGGCCGAGAATACCTATGCATGGAAATAACAACAAGCAGCCGCTCGTTATTGCTAATTGGAAAATGAAGCTTTTGCCGGAGCAGGCTTTTGATTTGGCAAAAAAAGTAAAAAAATCATCTGCAAAGTATACAGGCGCTGAAGTGGTACTGTGCCCAGCTTTTACCGAGATTTCCGCGATTGCGAATATTATTAAAGGAAGCGAACTAAAGCTTGGGGCTCAGGACTGTTTTTGGGAAGAGCACGGCGCGTTTACGGGTGAAATTTCTCCAAAACAGCTTCTCGCGTACGACGTGCATACGGTTATTATAGGCCACTCTGAGCGCAGGGAGCATGTACAGGAATCAGGAGACATGATCCATAAAAAAATCAGGCTTTTGCTTTCGTTAGGGATGCGGCCTGTGCTGTGCATTGGGGAATCATTTGATGAGCGTGCGGAAGGCCAAAAAGAGGTAGTTTTGTTGCAGCAAATACACGCAGCATTGGACGGTTTGTGGCTTACTGATTCCAATCAACTCGTGGTCGCGTATGAGCCGGTATGGGTGATTGGTTCAGGCCAAGATATTGATCCTCATGAGATAGAGCATACGCATCAAGTTATTAAGCAGGCATTGGGCGATATATTCACCTCTGCAGTGGTTGACGAACACGTAAAAATCATTTATGGTGGGAGCGTTGATCCGGAGAATGTTGGCCACTATATGCGCCAGAATTCAGTTTCGGGCGTGCTTGTTGGGACAGTTTCTTTGGATGCAACGCAGTTTTCCGCCGTAGTAGCCGGAGCAATCAAATTTTAATTATTTAACGTTAATGAATTTTACAGAATGATTACTATTATTCCGTTGATTGTTATTATTACGAGCATGGGCACGATTTTGATTATTGCCTCGCGCCACCTTGCAAAAGCGGCGGCGTTAGATGTTTCCAAAATTCCCGAGGAGCGGGATGCAGTGCTTAAGAGTGCGATTTTGGAAAATCGTCTGTTGCGCAAAGTGGATCAGTTGTTTAAATTTTTAAGCGCTATTGTTTCACCTGGACATAAAGTAGCTCAATCATTATTTGTAAAAGGCTTAGGCAGTATTCGTAAGCTTGAGCGCACGTATCGATTCCAAGGAGGGCTTCCTGATTCCAGCAAAAAAGCGCAAACTAAAGTTCGTGATTTGATTGCAGAAGCCCAGGAGCTCTCGGCAACAGGAAAACTTACACAAGCCGAATCCAAATATCTTTCAGCAATCAAAGTTGATCCTGAATCTACTGATGCCTACCAAGGGCTCGGAGATACGTATATTGCAATGGGTGAGTTGGGTCAGGCGTTGGAAACGTTTGAATACTATACGCGCCAGTGGCCGCAGGAGGCCCGAGGTTTTGCCTCGCTTGCCACAACCCTTGAGGTGCAAGGCAAGCTTCCTGAAGCTAAGGACCATTTACTGCACGCGCTTTCCATAAATAATGAAGTGGTTGAATACCATATAAATCTGGCAGACGTGTATTTGCGCTTGAATGATCCAGAAAAGGCGCTTTCAAGCCTCCAAAAAGCGCAGGGCTTGGAACCGAACAACCCTAAGCTTTTGGATCAGTTGTTTACGGTATCTGTGCTTCTTGAGAATAAGTCACTTTCTGAGGAAGTTCTTGATAAAATTAAAAAAACAAATCCTGACCACGGTCGCATCGCGGAGTTTGAAAAAAAAGTAAAGAAGTTAAAGTAGTACATTTATAATTTTTTTGTGATCAACTATCTACGCCGTTGTAGCTCAGCTGGTAGAGCAACTCCATGGTAAGGAGTAGGTCGCCGGTTCAATTCCGGCCAACGGCTCCATTTTTCCACAGGTCGTTATTTCCATATTGCATGATGTTAAGAAATATGGTATACTAGGAAAGGTCGAGCATTTATAAAACAAATAACAAAACAAAACTATGAAAGCACTTCACATGATTGCAATACTTCTGGTAATAGTGGGAGCCCTTAACTGGGGTGTTCTTGCTCTGACTGGATGGGAAGTAGGCCAGCTGTTTGGTGGCATGGAAGCAACCGTTTCCAAGGTCATCTATATCTTGGTGGGCATCTCCGGTCTTCTGCTGCTTTTCACCCACAAGGGTGACTGCAAGCAATGTTCATAATTTTTTTCTTGTATTGATACGAAAAAGACTCGGCTGTTTAGCCGGGTCTTTTGTTATAGAGAGCCGAGTGGTATGCTGCATACATGACGCCTAAAAAATTGCAGGAGCGAAAACAGCGCGCAGCAAAGATAGTAGTTGTGCTTAAAAAAATATTTTCCCACGCCCGGATGGCACTTAATTACCACAGCACGTGGGAGCTTTTGGTTGCCGTAGTGCTATCCGCCCAGTGCACGGACAAGCGCGTGAACATGGTTACAAAAGATTTGTTCAAAAAATATAAGAAACTGGATGATTATGTGGCTGCTGACCTTCGTGCGTTTGAGCAAGATATACAATCAACCGGTTTTTATAAGAATAAGGCAACATACATTCTGGCTGCCGCGAACATGGTTAAAAAAGATTTCAACGGCCATGTGCCCGACACCATGGAAGAGATTTTGAGGATTCCCGGTGTTGCGCGAAAAACCGCGAACGTGGTTCTCGGCAACGCATTTGGAAAAGTGGAGGGGATTGCGGTTGATACGCATGTGCGCAGATTCGCGTTGAAGTTCAATTTGACGGATTCAAGAGATCCTCAAAAGATAGAGCAGGATTTAATAGTGATTCTTCCTAAAAAAGAGTGGTTTAATTGGACGTACCGCATGATAGAGTATGGCAGGGAAGTATGTCCTGGTCACACGCATGATTGTACCGATCATCCACTCTCAAAAATTTATCCCAAAGCTGCAACGACCTGGCCGCGTGCAAAATGAAAACGCGTGCCAACCAGTTGGTTAGCACGGGTAGGGCAAGGCAAATGTGCTTGCTATATGCGACGTTTTTTGGTATTGTGGTACTTGCGTGTAGTGTAACGCGGGTCGGTAGCGAAGCGGTCAAACGCGTCTGACTGTAAATCAGATGGCCTCGTGCCTTCGGGGGTTCGAATCCCTCCCGGCCCACCAAAAACTCACAACGCTAAGTTGTGAGTTTTTGTATGTGGAAAATTTTATTGCAAAAAATTTATAATTATGTTAGCCTATGTGCATATGATTGAACAAAACAAGACCCTTAATCTCATTACGCTTACCAACGGATGATGCCGAGGTTTTTGTTTTGTTCAATCAGAAAGTACAAAAACCTCGGACATGCCGAGGTTTTTTAGTTCTTTAAATGCAGCATTAAGGGGGAGGATGTAACCTATGTCAGAATCGGAAAATGGGAACCATTCGATCCGAGTCAAGCTAGGCCAGGCTTCGAAAATTAGGCATCTGATGATGCAGATCGAGCATAATGTAAGCAGGGGCGAGTATAAGCGCGCAGCAGATCTCCACAGAGCACTTGTGGATCTCAAAACAGAAAGCGCGCGCGCGTTCGCGTCTTTGAAGTAGTCATGCGCACGCAGTGTGTATATGTCGCTGTCATTACCATAACATCTGGGGGGGTGCAATGCCAGATTTAGGGGAAGTCGAAGCAGTAAACGCAGAGCAGGCGCATCGTCGGATCGAAGAAATCGCGCGGCTTGCGCGTGTACTCCGCGAGCTTCCGGAATCCGAAGATCAGACTCGTGCCGAATGCGAGCGGAGGATAGCTGCTCTCAAAAGCCGGTTACCCAACTACTGACATCACACCATAAGGAGAATGGTAGCTACGCGCGCTTGCGTTGTAGTGTCCACGAACGTCTGCGGACGAATTCCATTCCCGTGGTCACTCATAAGAGTGGCTGCGGGAATTTTTTTTGCCCAAATACGCGCAGTCAAGTATACTTACTGTAAGGAGTAATATAAAAATATGGACATTGTCTTTGTTGGATTCACGCTGGATGTTATTGGAAAGAGTATGGTTGCGTTTACCGCAATCATGGTGCATCATCGCGTGCTTAATGAGCACAAGCTAGATCGCGCTGTGATTAAAGTTATGAAAGAGGAGCAAAAGCTTGGTATTTTGGGAATTATCCTTATCATCGTCGGGTATATTCTTCAAGCGCCTTCTAAATTTTAGTACGTGTAGATTTTTGTGATATTTTTAAAGAGGGCGCTTGTGGCTCCCTCTTTTGTTTGTATATTTTAATTGCCTTGTTTTCGGAGCGACTTAAAAAATGGTATACTATTATGATCATATGAAACTTGGATACTACGGACTTGGAAAAATGGGTTCTGCAATGGTTATGCGCTTGCTCGAGAAAAAACATGATGTTATTGCGTGTAATCGATCGCGCGAACCTATCGAAGCAATCATAAGCAAAGGAGCAATTCCTGCGTATGATGTTCCTGAATTGGTCAAAAAACTCAAAAAGCCGCGCGTAATTTGGCTTATGGTTCCAAATGATGCGGTTGATGCAGTGCTCTCGGATTTGATTCCGCTTTTAGAAGCAGGGGACACAATTATAGATGGGGGAAATTCCTTGTACATGGAATCAATTCAGCGCGCTAAAGATTTAGCGGAGAAAGGTATTGATTTTTTGGATGTAGGCGCTTCTGGTGGGCCTGAAGGCGCTCGCAAGGGAGCGTGCTTGATGGTTGGTGGAAAACCTGAATCATTTAAAAAATTTGAACCATTGTTTAAAGATTTAGCCGCCAAAGACGCGTATGGGTACATGGGAAAAAACGGAGCCGGCCATTTTGTTAAAATGATCCACAATGGCATTGAGTACGGCATGATGCAAGCAATCGCGGAAGGCTTTTCTGTTATGAATGTGCCTTCGGATTTTAATTTAGATCTTGCCGAAGTGGCGCGCGTGTACAATCATCAATCTGTCATTGCTTCGCGTTTAACTGACTGGCTGTGCAAGGCATACAAAAAGGATGGTGTTTCCCTTGAGGGGATTTCCGGAGAAGTTGAACAAAGTGGAGAGGGCCAGTGGGCTGTTGATGCAGCTTTGGAAATGGATATTCCTGCGCCGGTGATTTCCGCGGCTTTGGAATTTCGAAAGCAGTCCAAAGACAATCCAAGTTATACCGGCAAGGTAGTGTCTGCTCTGCGGGGACAATTCGGCGGGCATAGTGTAAAAAAGGAATAATCAAAAGAATCCGCGCGCTTATTTGCATGGCAGGTTTTCTTGACTTTTGAGAGGTTTTTAGGTAGTATAATTCAGTATCGTATCTATGCAATCTACTGATTTTTTCTTGGGCGAGCCTCTGGCGAGTTAAGAAAAAATTCAGAAAGGAAGAGGCGGGCGAAGGCTGGAGTAGGCGGACGTTAGTTCGCATACGAAAGCCAGAGTCCCGACTCTGACGTGCCGGGATAGCTCAGTTGGTAGAGCAACACTTTTGTAAAGTGAAGGTCGGGGGTTCGAATCCTCTTCCCGGCTCCATCCATGTTTAGGCGTTTGCTCGGCAGTCTACTTGGAGTCTATTAACGAATTACATCTATGTCACAAGACAGAATGGCAAAGCTCGAATGCACAGTGTGCAAGCGCGTTACGAGTGATACGCAAAAAAATAAGAAAAAGCTCACCAACCGTCTTGAGCTCAAAAAGTTCTGCAAGTGGTGCACGAAGCACACCATGCATAAGGAAACGAAATAAGTATGCCCTGGAGGAAGCTTGTCATTATACTGTTTCTGCTTCCTTTCTTGGGCGCAAGCTGTACCGAGCTTTTGGTAACAAACGGGAAAGACGCAGCTGAGCAAGTGCTCAGTTCTGGTAGTCAGTTAATAAGGCAGGCTGGAAATGGATTTGCACGAGGCCTTACGCCAGAGCAAAAAGTCGCAATCGACGATTGGCTTTCCGCAAATAACCTTAATGATTTTGGAGACAAAGAGGGTACGTTCTATACGGGCGGCACGCCGCTCTTTGACGAACGCACTGGCGAAACCATTGATCGGTTTCAATACTTGTTTGATAAGTTTCCAGAACTCAGAGATGTTGTAAAAGAACAGATCAAGAAGCAGCCTTCAGAATAACGCAATACAAATATTCCGTTGAGCTGTGTAAGTAGCACAGGGAAGCCGTAACCCCGACTCTGACGCGGGGGCGTAGTTAAATGGTATAACTTCGGTCTCCAAAACCGATGTCGTAGGTTCGATTCCTACCGCCCCTGCCAAAAGAAAATTAAATACCAATCATATGCAATCCACGCACAATGAACGAACCAAATCCTTGCTCGCGTGGAGTGCTAGCATCGCGGTATTTTGGGTTGTCTTTTTGTGGGGGTTTTGGAATAACGGCCCGTTCAGCCTCGGCATAAATGCCGCTGTATTTTTATTGTTGGTGCTTGGGCTTTTGGGGAATGTGTTTCCGTCTGGCCATCCACTCTGGAGTACGAAGCAGTGGCACTGGCTCGTGCCGTTTTTACTTATCGCTCTCAGTTATGCGCTATACGCAACGCCGTTTATTAAAATTATAAACATACCCGTAGTGCCGGTTCTGCTCGTTGTGTTTGTTACGTATGCACTGCTTGGAGATCGCGCAGTGCAGTGGGGATGGGGCTTTGTACAAACTGCTGTGGTGCGTGGATTTGTGTGGCTCGGAAGCTTGGCGGCCGCGGCGCGGGCATACAGCCAGGCGTTTTTCGGTGCCGGGGGCTCGCACACGGTGCGCCGCGCCATTGCCGGAGTGGTATTGCTTTTGGTGATTGTGGTTACTATTGTCCTGCCCCTGCTTGCGTCTGCTGACATACAGTTTAAAGCGCTCGTGCAGCCGCTGCTGGATTTTTTCGGCAGGCTGGTTGAAATAGAAACCCTGTGGCGGGTTGTTGTAGGTGTTGTCTTTGCCCTGATTGGACTTGCGGTGGGCATTGCTTGGAGCACTGCTCCGGCAGTGCGCGAGGGTGAGCGCAAAAGCCGCGTTGATTCTATTGTCTCGGGAATTGTGGTCGGCGGCATCTTTTTGGTGTACGCGCTTTTTCTTGCCATCCAAATTAAGCGATTGTGGGTTGCGGAACTGCCTATTGATTTTTCAGAAACTGAAGAATTAGTGAAGAGCGGATTTTGGCAGTTGTTTTTTCTCTCCATCATAAACGGTATCATTTTTTTGGCGGCATATGCGAAAACCAACACTCTAGTCCAGCGCCTGCTTGCGGCGTTCACGGTGGCATCCTTACTTTTAGTTTTTTCCGCGGCATGGCGCATGGCCTTGTACGTGGTATTCTACGGGTTCAGCTCTGAGAAGTTTTTCGCAGCGTACACGGTGATTTTTTCCATCATTCTGTTTGCCTGGCTTGTATTCCAGTTTGTCAGCAATAAACGGCTCGATTTGGTGAAGTTCGGGGCATTTCTGTTCCTTTGGATGTACGCGTTGGTGTGTATCTTTCCGGTTGAGCAGTTTATTATGCGCGCGAACGTTGCGCTCTCGCACCGGGACGATTCGCGCATTGTGCTCTCGGAGCTAACTATGCTTTCATCGGACGTGTTAGGGTACGTTGAGGCACGTCAAGATGAGCCTATGTTCGAGAATTGGGGAGAATGGATCCAAGAGACTCGATCGGAAATTGATAAGAAAGCATGGTATGAGGCAACCATCGTTGATATGGTATATAATGCAGATAGGCGCTAATATGCAAAATCCAGAATCACACGAACAGCCTACTGACTACATTGCGGAAATTCGTTCGGATATTGCGCATGCCTCGGAATTAATGCAAGCTGAAATGGGCCGGACTGAAAATCCTTGGACAGCGGCCTTGGTGACGCGTTTGCAAGTGGCACGTGGCAATGCGCAGCTTGGAGCGAAAGTCATGCAAATCAGCGAAGGCCAAGCTCGGCAGGTCATGGGTGTTGTAGATAGTATCAATGAAAAGATTACGTACTGGATGGCGCGGGAGAAAAATGGCGAAACCACACCGCCCGAAGTAAAAGAGGAGCTTATGGATCGCCTCGATTCTATTTCCCGTATTTTTGAACAGGAAGATGTATGAAAGAAGTTGAAGTAAAAGCAAAAGTTACTGATCTTACCGAACTTAAGCAAAAACTTGAGTCTTTGGGGTGCGAGTTTACCGAACCCATCATCCAAGATGACCGCATTTATATAAAGAACGGCGAAACGCTTGCGAGCGTGGGAAAAGGTTTTATTGCGTTGCGTATCCGTAGGACTGGTGAAAAGTATGTATTTACCTTTAAGAAGACATTGGATAATGGTTTGCACAAGCTGGAGCACGAGTTTGTCATTGATAATCCGGATGAGGCGCATAAGGTGATCTTGGAGCTTGATTTTTACGAAGCATCGCATGTATCTAAAACCCGGCAGAAGTGCAAGTACCAAGGTATGGAGATTTGTCTGGATGAGGTGGAGGGTTTGGGCAGTTTTATTGAAACCGAACGATTAGTTGAGGAGGGGGAGAGCGCGCCCATGCAAGAGGAAATGCTTGTTTGGCTTGAATCAGTCGGTGTATCGCGAGAAGGCAGTGTGGTCAAGGGCTACGATATCATGCTGTACGAAAAATCGCTCAAGGCTTGACATGGTTTATTTTTCGTGCTATTATAGCTACTTAATCAACGTTTATACCTTTTTAAAGGCATAAACAGGCTCGAACTCTTTTGTGTCATACCTAAGTGGCTCACCAGATTCATCGGGTCACTTAACTTAATGTATGACACAGACAAACACAGTCGAACGTACGTTCGATGACCTGGGCATTGCGCCCAAAATGCTTGAGATTCTTACAAGCATGAAATTTATCAATCCGACTCCTATCCAGCACCAGTGCATTCCGCACGCCATTGCCGGAAAAGATGTAGTCGGAATCGCTCAGACCGGAACCGGCAAAACGCTTGCGTTCGGTGTTCCTATGCTCCAGCGTCTTGCCAATCATCGTGGCCAGGCTTTGGTTTTGGTTCCTACGCGAGAGCTCGCCATTCAGGTGGACGAGATGCTCCACAAAATTGGCGCTTCCATCGGCCTTAAAACCGCGGTGGTTATTGGCGGAGCTTCTGGAAGCATGCAGATCAGAAATTTGCGCCGCAACCCGCACGTGGTTATTGCCACTCCAGGCCGTTTAATCGATCATTTGAACCAGGGCGCATACTCGCTTGCCAATGTAAACATCGTGGTGCTTGATGAAGCAGATCGCATGTTTGATATCGGCTTTTTGCCGGACATCAAGCGTATTTTGGCATTGGCTCCGGTTGAGCGCCAAACGCTTATGTTTTCTGCAACCATGCCTCCGGCTATAGCGCAGGTTGCTGCCCAGTTTATGAAGATGCCTTTGCGCATCGAAGTTGCTCCAGCTGGTACTGCTGCAGCAGGCGTTGAGCAAGAACTCTTTATTTTGGACAAGCAGGCTAAGCTTCCGCTTTTGGAAAAAATTCTTTCCGAAAATAAGGGAACGGTGCTCGTGTTTGCCCGCACTAAGTACTCCGCAAAAAAGATTACGCGTGTCGTTTCTGCAATGGGGCATACAGTAACAGAAATTCATTCCAATCGTTCGCTTGCCCAGCGCAAGGATGCTATGGCAGGATTTAAATCCGGCAAATACCGCGTGCTTATTGCAACAGACATTGCAGCCCGTGGCATTGATGTAACTGATATTTCTATTGTTATAAACTTTGACCTTCCACAGAACGCGGAGGATTACGTGCATCGTATCGGCCGCACAGGCCGGGCAGGAGCAACCGGAAAAGCAATCTCATTTGCAACACCGGATCAGCGCGGAGATATTCGACAGATTGAACGATTGGTTAAAAAAACCATTCCCATTCTTGTGCTTCCCAAGCTTCCTCCTGCAAGCGATGCAGTGGTGCGCGCCATTTACCTTGGCGGCGAGAACGATCGTGAAGGAGGGGGAAGGCCTGCACGCGTGCGTCAGCCTTCGAATATAAGCCGTGGATTTTCCAGAAATCGCCCGCATGGCGCAGGAGCATCACGCTCATCATTTTCTCCGAGCAGACGTGGCGCTCCATCTCGTGGTGGACGACGCTTGGGTCGGTAATGCCATATTTAAAAAACACCCGCTGATTAAGCGGGTGTTTTAGTTGTCCACCTATCGCTACATTACTCATTTTAGCTCCTATGAGGATCACGACGAAATTGTTTCTGACATTGAATCCCGCATCGCAGAAAAGCTTGCATCAAAAGTATCGTCCCAAAAGCAGGCGGTCGGGCTTGGGGATATTGAATTGGTCACCAACCGGTTGAGCCATTGATTTGCGGTGGACAAATGAGGTAAGCGGTAGGTATGATTATAATAGCTTATATAGTAATGCATTACGCAAAATTGTATTCAGAATTATGATTACTCCTGTACATCTTATCTTTGACCTTGGCGTGTTTTCGTTGATATACGGAACAGGCATTACAGACACAAGCCAAACAGATTTACTCCTTTTGCTCTCTGCTGAATTAATTGATTTGGATCACTTTTTTTCAAAACCAATCTACGACCCAAAAAGAAATTCGTTTGCCTCCCATGTCCTGCATAAAAACTGGAAAATTTTATTAGCAATATCTGTTTTATTTGTGCTCTACCGGCCGCTCTTATTTTTGGGTATAGGCCTCATGTCTCACTTTTTTTTGGATTATTGTTACAATAAGATATATAAGTTGAAACAGTGAGATGTTTGATGTTTTTTTGACATTTCCTCAATTTTGTACTATCCTAATTGAGTCATTGAACTAATACCTAATGTATTCAATGCCGCAGCAAGCGGCTTTTTGTATCCCTTATTATATGAATCTCCGAAACATCGCAATCATCGCTCATGTTGACCACGGTAAAACCACATTAGTGGATGCTTTGCTGCGTCAGGCGAACACTAAGCTTTCCAAGGAAAATGCTGGAGCTGAATTGATTATGGATTCCAATGATTTGGAGAAAGAGCGGGGGATTACGATTTTTTCCAAGAATGCTTCGGTTGTCTGGAAGGATACCAAGATCAACATCATCGACACTCCCGGCCACGCGGACTTTGGCGGAGAAGTGGAGCGCGTGCTTTCTATGGCAGAAGGGTGCTTGCTGTTGGTGGATGCCAAGGAAGGCCCTATGCCGCAGACACGGTTCGTGCTCAAAAAAGCGCTCTCTTTGGGGTTGCGCATTATTGTAGTCATTAACAAGATTGATAAGACTGGTGCAAATCCGGATCAGGCAGTAAACAAAACATTTGATTTGTTTGTGGAACTTGGTGCGAACGACAAACTGTTGGATTTCCCGATTGTATTTGCATCGGCAAAGCAGGGCAAGGCAGGTATGGAGCAAGACCTTTCCAAAATGCATGATATCAGCCCGATTTTTGAAGCCATCATCAAAGAAATTCCCGCGCCGCAAGGAGATCCGGAAAAGCCGTTGCAGATGCTGGTAACTTCGCTTTCACAAGATAATTTTAAGGGCAAGATCGGGCTTGCGAGAATCTATAACGGAACCGTAAAGCTTGGGCAGGATGTGGTACACATCAACCGCGTTGGAGAAAAGATTAAAGCACGGCTTGGTTCGCTCATGACCTTTACGGGATTAGACAAGGTGGAAACCGAAGAAGCACATGCCGGAGACATTGTCGCCATTGCGGGCATTGAGGACATCACTATTGGTGAAACAATTGCAGACAAGGACAATCCTATCGCTCTGCCGCTTTTGGATGTGGACCAACCAACCGTCAAAATGCAGTTTATGGTGAACAATTCGCCCATGGCAGGCAAGGAAGGGGATTACTCCACTTCGCGACAGGTGCGCGAGCGCTTACACAAGGAATTGCAGACAGACATGGCCTTGCGTGTAGAAGACGCAGACGACGGAACCTGGATTGTGTCCGGCCGTGGAGAACTGCACTTGGCTATTCTCATTGAACGGTTGCGTCGTGAAGGATATGAACTCCAGGTTGGACGGCCGCAGGTAATTACGCATACCGAGAATGGCAAAACATTGGTGCCATATGAATGGGCTGCTATTGAAGTTCCAGAAGAGCATGCAGGCGTTGTGATTTCAGAACTCGGACGCCGCAACGGAATTATGCAGGAAACGCGCACCGAGAATGGTATTACGTTTATGGAATTTTTCATTCCCACACGTGGATTGTTCGGGTACCGTGGGGAATTTTTAACCGCCACCAAAGGATTGGGTATCATGCACAGCGTGTTCCATGAGTATGCTCCAGATGCAGCCAATTGGCGCGAGCGCGAGCAGGGCTCCTTAGTTTCCATGGAAGCGGGCGCTACCAACTTGTATGGATTAACCAATATCCAGAAGCGCGGCACCTTGTTTTTGGGGCCGCAGATGCAAGTGTACAAAGGCCAGGTTATTGGCCAGCACGCGAGGGCCGGGGATTTAGTGGTAAACCCAACCAAGGCAAAAGAGCTCTCCAACATGCGTTCCAAAGGAGATGGCGTTACCGAGCATTTTAGTGTTCCACATGTTATGGATTTGGAGGATGCGTTGCAGTATATTGGGGACGATGAGCTGGTTGAAGTAACACCGCTCAATATCCGCATCCGCAAGATTACCTTGGACGAAAACGAAGCGCGCAGAAAAGCGCGGGGAATGAAATAATTATTTTGATAAAAAAGAATCCCAAGGCGACTTTCGTCACCTCGGGGTTTGTTGTGTTGCAGGCTTATATGCCTGTGTAGTCGAACCACGCTTGTAGCTGGTCGAGCGGAATGCGCCGTTCGGAGGTATTGGGGTACTTTGTGTACCATGGATGGTTCAAGGCAAAGACCGCGGCCAGTCCGATATCGTAGGAGGGATCCACATTCAGCTGTAGCTGGTTGGCCAGCCTCGTAATGGCTTGAGCCCATAGTTCGGCGGCCTGTCTGGGGCGCATCTCTTCCGTGATGACCATGCGCGTGAGATTGGCCTCGTATGGCTTGTTTTCTTCCCATGGAACGACCGGAGTGAACCCAAGTACCCATTTTTGCTCTCCGCCACCTTGCATGGTGAGCGTTAGACGGATGTTCCAGAGGTCGTCCCAGCCGGGTATGGTTTCCAGTTCCGCTTGGAGTGTGCCGTGGGGTTTGAGCACAGAATCTACCTGTACGTGTTTGAGCAGGAACACTTCCGACATTGCGGGTTTGGGGAGTAGCGCAGTAGGCGAAGCAGTCATGGCGGTTCTCCTATAGTAGGGCGTGTAGGGTACAAAGGTGCGATGAATGCAAATTGCCTGTGTACTGTAGTACCTTTTTTAGGTATCGTCAATTAAACGTTTTTGCGCCTATCTGTGCTGAGCCTTGCTCGTATTTTTGCAATGGTACAGCGTGCCAGTGCTCAAGAATCGGGGTAATAAATTTCCAGGCAGCAACCACTTCGTCTGTGGACGCAAACAGGGTTTGGTCTCCGCGCATGGCATCAAACAAAAGCTGTTCGTACGCATCGTGCGGATGGTTTTTTGTGCTGGATTTGCGGTAGTTAAACGAGAATTCGCGGCGTTCAACCTCCATGGTGAATCCGCTTTTTTTTGTCCAGAATTGCAAACTGATTCCTTCCTTTGGGGAGATATTGAACTCCAGCACGTTTTGGAGGTGCTGGTTTGTGGCTATATCGCATACGCAGGTTGAGCGTTCTTTAAAGTAGATTGAGATTTTTTTGCTGTCTTTTTTTAGTCCTTTGCCAGCCTCCAGGATAATGGGCACGCCTTTCCAGCGTTTGTTATTGATGTGCGCTTGTAGAGTAAAGTAGGTTTCGGTTTTTGAATTTTTTTGGATTTCCGGGTTTTCCAAAAAACCTTGGTATTGTCCGCGGCGCACTTGTTGCGCAAGATTTTTTCTTTTTATAGGCTCAAGCGCTTTGAGTACCTCTGCACGTGCTTTGCGGATTACGCCGGTTTCAAGCGTTCCCGGATCCTCCATGGTAATCAAGGCCAATGTCTGCATCATATGGTTTTGTCCAATGTCGCGCAGGGCGCCGGTTTCATCATAAAACGCGCCGCGTTCCGCAACTAAGGCTTTTTCGTGGAGCTTGATTTCGATACGTTCAACATATTCTTTGTTCCATACTGGCTCAAACAGTGTGTTTGCAAACCGAAATGCCAAAATATTTTGCAGGGTTTCTTTGCCCAGGTAGTGATCAATGCGGAAAATCTGTTCCTCCTTGTAGAGCTTGCGTAAAAGCCTATCAAGCATTTCCGCGGTTTTTAAATTATGGCCAAATGGTTTTTCCACAATCACTCGCGTCCAGCCGAATGTTCCGCCACATGGCTTAGTTAGTTTAGATTTTGCCAGGTTTTTAAATATCATTTCGTTCATAGAAGGCGGAACCGCGAGGTGGAATAACTTGTTGGTGCATACGCCAATCTCAATAGCAACCTTTTTCAACGTTTCATCCAGATAGTGGTAGCATTGTTGATCCTCAAAAAATCCTTTTTCAAACTGGCTGTGCGCAAGGAATTTGTCCATTATCTTTTTTGGGACGCGGCCGCAGCGTTTGGCAACAACTTTGTTAAGATATGTATTAAATTGATTTTTATCCCAGTCGCGGCGAGAGAATCCAACCATGCGGAATTTTTCCGGAAGCATGTTCTCTTTATACAAATTAAAAAGCGCGGGAATAATTTTCCGCTGTGCCAAATCTCCGGTTACCCCAAGGATGATGAAGATAGTAGGAGAGTTAATTTTTTTTATTTTTGCCCCCATACGCTTTATTGTATCATATTTAATGTAGGTGTTAGCAAAAAGTTAAAAGTGAACATTTAAAAGTTAAAAGTGAACAATGACCAAAATCTGATTTTTTGGTAAGGTTGAGTGTTTTTAATCATTAACATTCAACCTATGAAAAAACAACAGTTGCAC
>Ga0210057_1002166_pt1 | contig 28509 bp, 29 predicted proteins | sample CryGeyCG2114_010_2_FD_183968 | JGI IMG/M metagenome (GOLD analysis project Ga0210057, IMG submission 183968) | Groundwater microbial communities from aquifer - Crystal Geyser CG10_big_fil_rev_8/21/14_0.10 (SPAdes) (version 2) | ecosystem: Environmental > Aquatic > Deep subsurface > Groundwater ...
ACAAATTTTCCCCAATTTATTAAATATTTGATAGGACTTACGCAAAAGCCTCGTAGACCACTCCGCCAGCCGGCGGATCAGCGTGCTGGGATTGCACACAACCAAATTGTTTAATTCAGCTCCAACAAGCTAAAGCTTGCGCTACGGTGCGTAAGTCCTGTATTTGATTAGAAAATAATTTTGCTCTCGGAACGATCCCATGTTATAATTACTGTGCAAATAACACGGAGGTGGTATGGCAAATAAAGTAATGCTTGTAATTATGGACGGCTGGGGACTGACCAGCTCAGAAGAGGGCAACTCACCACTTTTGGCCAAGACACCAACTGTAGATTATCTCTATGCTAATTATCCGAAGACTTCTCTGACAGCGTCTGGGCTTGAGGTTGGCTTATCGCCAGGAGAGCCAGGAAACTCCGAGGTCGGACATATGAATCTTGGTTCCGGTCGTGTCGCGTGGGAAAATCTGCCGCGGATTGATCTGGCGATCGAATCAGGTGAATTTGGCAAAAATGAGGCATTGCTTGGAGCAATTGAGAACGCCAAAAAGAACAATTCGACCTTGCATTTGATCGGTCTCGTTTCTGACGGCGGTGTTCATTCTCATATTCGTCATCTGTTCGCCATTTTGGAGGCGGCCGGCAAGGCGAAATTATCGAAAGTTCTAGTTCACTTTATCACTGATGGTCGGGATACGGCACCGCAGGTGGCAAAGAGTTTTGTCGACCAGTTGGAGCAAGCATTCAAGAAATACGGTTGCGGTCAGATAGCGACGATGATAGGTCGGTATTTCGCGATGGATCGTGATAAAAACTGGGACAGGCAAAAACGGGCGTTCGACCTGATAACCAAAAATGTTGGCGACAAATACGAAACAGCTGCCGCTGCGCTCGACGCTAATTACAAAAAAAACCTAAACGATGAGATTGTGGAGCCGGCTGTGATTGGTACCGGTGGTGTTGTCGGAGAGAACGATTCAATTATTCTTTTTAATCATCGCAGTGATCGTACCCGCCAGATGCTGTCACTGTTCTCCGGCGAAGAGGGAGCACAAGTTCCGGCCGGACTGACGTTGGTTTCGATGACACAATACCAGAAGGACCAGAAGGCCACTCCTATTTTTCCGCCAGAAAATCTCGAAAACACCTTAGCAGAGATACTTAGTGGTCAGGAATTGCGACAATTTCACACTGCAGAAACAGAAAAATACGCCCATGTAACATATTTCTTCAAGTGTGGCATCGAGCCAGCCTTGAAGAATGAAACTGATGTTGTGGTTCCGTCAAAGAAATCGCCAACTTATGACAAAATACCGGAAATGTCGGCGCCGGAAGTAACAGAAAAATTGCTTGGAGCGATCAACGAAGGACATGATTTTATCGTCGTTAATTATGCCAACGGCGATATGGTCGGCCACACCGGCGTCGCCGAGTCGGCGATCAAAGCCTGTGAGGCGGTTGATAGTTGTTTGGCACAAGTCTTGCCCGCGGCTTCACAGCAAGGATATAAAGTGTTAGTCACCGCTGATCATGGTAACTGTGAGATGATGATTGACCCGGAGACGAAGCAGCCACACAAGGAGCATACGACAAATCCTGTCCCGCTGATGTATCTGGATTTTGTCAAAAAGCCGTATAGTTTTGTTCAAACAGAGTTTTCAAAAGATGATTATTTCCAGTTTTCCTCCGGCACGCCGATCGGTGTTTTGGCCGATATAGCTCCGTCTATTCTGGCAAACTTCGGACTTGAAAAGGGTGCAGAGATGGATGGAATGGATTTAACAGTGGCAATGATATAAAATTAGATGATTGAAAATCATTTTACATTTTACAATTTTTCATTAATTTATCATTTTAAAAATTTATTAAATATAGGACTTATGCATTTTAAACCATCCCCATATCTGTCATCCCGCACTGTATGCTTGAGATGCGGGATCTTGAGCTATCTTATAGTAAGATCCCTGCTCTCCAGCCACAGGCAGGGATGACAGGAACCGTGTAAATTCTAAAATGATAAATAAAAAATAAAAATTATGACAGAATTAGATTTAAAAGAAAAACAAAAAGACGACAAAAAATCTGACAAGACAGATCCGAAAACACCTGGCGAAGATGTTGTCATCGAATTTCAAGGCGTAACAAAACAATATTCTGCAAATATTGAGGCGGTTCATGATATCTCTTTTTGCGTCTCTGTCGGTGAATTTATCTCTCTCGTCGGACCATCTGGTGCGGGAAAATCAACCTTAGTAAAGCTGTTGACCTGTGAAGAGCGGCCGACTGACGGCAAAATTTTAGTGGCCGGCCGTGACATTACAGAACTGAAAAAAAAGGAATTGCCGTATTTTCGTCGCAAGGTGGGGGTAATCTTCCAGGACTTCAAATTGCTGCCAAAAAAAACTGTTTATGAGAACATTGCCTTTGCCCTCGAGGTATGTGATACTCCTGACGATGAGGTCAAGGAAAAAGTGCCGAAAATTATCGATCTTGTCGGTCTGACCAGGCGGGCTTTTTCATTTACCGAAGAGCTGTCTGGTGGAGAAAAACAGCGTGTTTCTATCGCCCGAGCCCTTGTGCATAATCCGAAACTTTTGATCGCCGATGAGCCGACTGGTAATCTCGATCCTGTCTCGACATGGGAAATCATCGAATTATTATTCAAAATCAATAAACAGGGAACAATAGTTTTGTTGGCAACACATGATCGCGAAGTCGTTGATTCTCTCCAAAAGAGAGTCATCACGATGAAAGAGGGTGTGGTTATCTCAGATCATTTGAAGGGCAAATACAACCTTTAATCGGAGGCTAAAGGAAATTTTTAATGATTAATTCTTAATTTTTATTTAATTTTTAATGTATTAATGCTTAAACATTAGAAATCAAGATTTGAATAGAAATTAGAAATTAAAAATTAATAATTAAATAAAATGCAGCTTGTAACAACATTAAGACGAATCACCAAAACCGCTCTGGTTTCGCTTTGGCGCAATCGCTGGCTGTCATTGGCAGCAACTTTGGTGATGGTGCTGACCCTCTTCACAGTGTCTTTCTTTGTCTGTCTGATGATTATGGTCAATTCGACGACCTCGATGCTTCGAAGTAAAGTCGATATCTCGGTTTATTTCAATGATTCTGTTTCTAACGATCAGATTTTTAAGATTGAGAACACTTTGCTTGCACGATCTGATGTCAAGTCAGTCACCTATGTCTCCAAAGAAAAAGCGCTTGAGATCTGGAAAAGTCAAAATTCTGACAATACTCAGCTTCGAGATATTATTAGCACTGATTACAACCCGCTGCCACGCAGTTTGGAGATAAAAACAGAACAGACGGAGGACCTGGATGCGGTAAATACTTTTCTGAGTTCGAAAGATTATAAGCCGCTTATCAAGGAAATAAGCTACCGCAAAAATAAAGATTTGGTCGATCGCTTGATAAAAATCACCAATTTTATTAAATATGTCGGCTGGACCTTATCAATTTTGTTTGTGGTCATTTCTGTCCTGATCATCTATAATACTATTCGCTTGACGATCTATGCTCGATGCGAGGAAATTGATATTATGAAGCTAGTCGGAGCTGGAGATTGGTACGTCCAAGGACCGTTTATTCTCGAAGGAGTGGCCTATGGTGTTGCTGCTGCCATTTTTTCCTCATTGATTCTATACCTGACAGCTCATTATTCCTTGCCGGCAGCTGGTAATTATCTCGGTATTGTCAACATCGATGCGATCGTTGCCGGGATTAGCTTCTGGACAATAATCCTTAGTCAGTTGATCGTTGGTGTTGTTCTTGGTACTGTTTGCTCAGTTTGGGCAGTGAAGAAACACCTGAAATAATTATTGTTACATTGTCTCATTGTTCCATTGCTCAACAACCAAACTTTTATGTCATGTCAAAACAATGAAACAATCGAACAATAAAACAATAAAAGCCGAAGAGATAAATGATAAAATTTAAAGTCGGACAATTTATAGGCAAAATCGTTGCTTCGGCAATAGCCATGGCTGTTTTTATGATGCCGATTGCGACCTTTGCGGCGACAGAATCACAATTGAAAGCACAGCAGGAATATTACAAACAGCAGGCCGCAGCAGCGGCAGCAGCCAAGGCTGCTAAGGCGGCTCAAGCAACACAAATTGCAGAAGACATTAACTATCTGGATTCGCAGATTTCGGAGACACAATCAGCTATTAGTGCGACGACCGGACAAATAAGCGCCACGCAAAACACGATTGCTAAACTGGAGTCAGAAATAAAGACAGAAGAAAATAAGCTGGTGGTGGAGCAGGACAAGATGTCGAGTATTATTTCTTCCTGGTATATGCAAGGGAAGTCCGGTTTTCTCGAGGCTGTAATTGGTTCGTCAAACATCTCAGAGGTTGTGGATCAGCAACAGTATTATGACTCGGTTCGCTCTCAACTTCAAAACGGGATTGATAAAATAAACCAGATGAAAGCTGATTTAAATCAACAAAAAAGTAATCAGACTAGTCAGCTTGTAACGTTGTCAGATTTACAAAAATCACAGGAGGGTCAGAAAAATTATCTCGGAGAGAGACAAACTATCAAGGGTCAGCTTTACTCCAACACCCAAAGTGCAATTTCAAGTCTAAGTGCAGAACAGGAAAATGCTAATAAAATGGTTGCCGATCTTCAGGCCAAAATAGACTCAATTCGTGCTGCTTCTATCGGCGCCGGTGGAGACGTTGTTTCTTCCGGAGCGGAGAGCTGGTATCTCCAGCAAACTGATTCCAGATGGGCAAGCGATAAGATGGGCTATTGGGCGACAATTGGTACATATGGTTGCCTCCTGACTTCGCTGGCGATGATTGCTAACTTTTATGGCGCAAGTTATACTCCAGCTACGGCGGCGCAAAACTCCAGTTTTGTTCGTGGTGGTTCCGGCGATGGTTCTCTAATCAGTACCTCGATTGTCCATGATGGTAAGTCTCAATCGATAAACTGGTCGACTGTTGATGATGAGCTGGCCAACAATCACCCGGTCATCGTCGGAGTTGCACTCGGCGTCGACATGGGTAACTCCTACGGGGTATCTCACTTTGTCGTCCTGACTTCGAAGATGAGTGACGGCAAATATGCGATGCAAGATCCGCTCGGACAGGGTCGTGGTTATCGCAAAAGCCAGGTAAAAGCGTTGAGAATTATTCGACCATGAGTGAGATCGGTTGAATAATTCGGAATTTTCTTTTATCCTGGATATGAGAGAAAAGATGGAGATAAATGTTAATTTCTAATTATAACTTTCGCGGGAGGTCGCTCCGGCACTTAATTGTGTTTTTGTTGGCGTTGGCGACTATTTTTGGCGTTTTTCTTCTCGGTTATAGCTATGGCCAGAAAGGCAAATCATTCTTTGGTATTATGGCGAAGGATGTGACCAATACTGAGGTCGGAATGCCAAGTGGAGTTGATTTCTCGCTCTATTGGCAGGCTTGGAACAAACTTCAATCTGATTCGGTTTTTGATACAAATTCGCAATCGATGCTTTATAATTCTATTTCCGGCTTGCTTTCATCGGTTAGCGATCCCTACACGGTTTTTTTCACTCCAAAAGATAACCAGATATTTAAGAGCGACATCGAGGGTCAATTTGATGGTATTGGTGTCGAGCTAGTGATGAAAAATGGTCTTCCAACAGTTGTTGCTCCATTATCTGATTCGCCAGGGGCTAAGGCTGGAATAAAAGCAGGAGATATTATTTTACAGGTTGATGATGTTAAAAGTGCTGATATAGGTTTCAATGAGTTGATAGAAAAAATACGCGGAAAGAAAGGAACGACTGTCAAACTTCAAATCGCTCGAGCCGATGCCGACAAACCACTAACTTTTTCCATAGTTCGTGACACGATCACAATCAAGAGTGTAACTTGGGAGGAAAAAGAGCAGACTGGCCCCTCGACTGGTTCGACTTCGCTCACCACAGGTTCGCTCGGGGCAAGTAAGAAAATTATGTATGTAAAAGTACGGCAGTTTGGTGATGATACTAGCTCGCTTTTTGCCGATTTTGCTGCTGCAACGATCAAAGCCAAACCAGACGGAATTATAGTCGATTTGCGTGATGATCCAGGTGGCTATTTCCAGTCTGCGATCGACCTGAGTAGCTACTTTGTCGATGGCGGAACAATTGTCGAACAGCAAAATAAAGCAGGTGTAAAACAAGATTTTTCGACGTCGCATTCAGCAACTCTGAAAAACTTCAAAACAGCGGTTCTGGTCAATGGTGGCTCAGCTTCAGCTTCAGAGATTTTCTCTGGCGCCTTGCAGGATCGAAAGGCTGGAACATTGATTGGCGAAAAAACTTTTGGCAAGGGGAGTGTCCAGGAGCTAGTTGAACTAAAGGATGGTTCAGCACTGAAAATCACGATTGCCAAATGGTTGACGCCAAACGGCCGGACTATCAATGGCGAGGGTATAACACCGGATATTGAGATCAAGTCCGATAGTACAAATACTACAGACTTACAACTTGACCGTGCCCTCGATTTTATCATCAACGGAAAGTAATTTTTTGATTGAATATTTTCGATAGGTATATTACAATGAGTGATGAAGGAGGGGTATATGCCCGACAATATTGTAAATCAAAATAATAACGCAGCAGCACCAGCTACTTCGGCTCAGCCAGTAAATTCTGTTCCGAATCAGCCAGTTCAAGCTGCTCCACCGGTAAATTCGCAGACACCGGTAGATAGTCCGTGGAATGAGCCATTGCCAGTCGAGCCGCCAAAAGCTCAGGTTGCTGGCACGTTGGCTGGAGCTCCGGCACAGACTTTTAGTGTGCCGCAGAATATTGAGAAGACAATGCCGCCGGTTGTGAAAGCGACAGATATTGTACAACCAACTCCACAACAAGCTTCACAACCCGTTCCACAACAAGCCACACAACAAATTCCGCAGTCAGCTCCGCAAGCTCCGACTAAACCGATCGATTCTGTTTCAAAACCAGATCCTGTGTTTGATTATCATTTTGATACACCGACTCCTGGAGCAATTTCAGCTACGCCAAATCAACCAATAAACAATGAGATTTCGGCTCCTGCTCAAAATACTCCTGCTGTCGCACCAGTCCAGCCGATTGCACCGGTTCCAGGTGGCGTCGCTGCCTTGGTAAAGAATCCTGCTTCAGTGGCACCGCCACAAGCAGCTCCTGTGACACCAACACCCCTTGCCACTCAATCTGTCGCTTCTCAATCTGTCGCTCCGGCAGCAATTCCTGCGTCGCAGCCAGTTGCGCCACCACCAATCCAGCCGATAGCTCCGATTACCGATGTTCCCGCTACTCCAACACCAGCGTCACCAGCGTCGCAAAATCAAGAACAAACATTCGTTGTCCCCTCGAGTATTCCTGCTGATACCCCAGCTACACCTGTCGTCCCGCCACCAGCGAAGCAACCGAGAAAAATAGGTCTGTCAAAGTTATTTAGCGGATTGAAAAGGAAGCCATCTCCAAATGCTACGAGCGAATCCGTAGCGCCACCGACCGAGACTGTCTCGCAATCCAAGAGCCGACTCAAAGTTTTTTTGTATATCGTCCTGGCTTTTATTGTTGTCATGACTGGTCTTGTCTATCTGACAGAAATAGGTTTCCTGTCTATCGGCTTGGAAAAAGTTTATGGTGCGACAGGCATCCAGGGAATTTGGGGTGGCCTATCATCTGATTCCGAAACGGCCCTAGTCCAATCTTTTACGACCATGAAAGATCATCAGCAATTCAAGGTTACCGGCACGATAAATATGAATATCGACAAGACGATGAAAAATACTGTTACGACGCCACTGGTAAGCCAAAATAACTTGATTGATAGGCTTGTGGTCGCGCCAATCAAAGCAGTATTGGCTACTGAAACAGACTTTCCGGCAGAAGACGACCCGAGTGTGACCTGGATTGATGAGGCTGAAGATGCCACTAGCTACAGTGAAGAAGATTCGAGCAACGCTGCTGTTGATGATACTAGCTCTGATAGCTCGATTACAGATGAAACTACTACCGCAGACGAAACTGCTGCTTCCCCTGACACTGCAGTGGCGGACGACACCCAGACAGTTTATGCTGATACTTCGACGACGAAGATAATCAACAGCTCGATCGAGGGTAACTTTGGAAGTTCGGGTAGTGAGATAAAAATTAAAATAGTTAAGCCGCTCGACTCAGATACAATAACTTTGAAAAATAGCAAAAATAATCTTTGGGTCAAGAGCGATCGGATTAAATTTGATAGCAAGGTAGAGCAGGGGAAATGGCTACTTTATAATCTGGCTTCTCTGACAGAGAGTGGCGTAGTCGATCAGGTGACTGCTATCAATCTAGAAAAAGGTTTTTTTGCTGATGGCATGAGACAAAATAACGAAAAAAATGGTTCTGTGCGTTGTTATAAATATTCACTCGATAGAGTCGAGCTCGGGAATTCACTTTCAAACCTTGGTATCCCATCTGATAGTATCCAAAATATTTCTGGAGCAGTATGGATTGGGATCAAAGACAAACTTATTCGCCGGCTTGATCTCCAGGTGGGAACCTCGCCGTCGTCACCCTTTATTCAGATTGATCTATCACTTCTTTTCTCCGGTTATGATATTGAAAACACTTTTGTCCAGCCGACTGCGTCTGAAGTAATCGATACAACTTTATCGGCACAGACATCAAATTAGCCCAAATCATACTTTCTTGTTTTGATGAAAAATGTCAATGGAAAATGCACTTTACTTTCTTAACAGTGAGTAGTACTATTGTGTTAGTGTGAGTCGGGATAGCGGAGAAAAAGTTAATCAATTTTTTAGTCCAAAGGAGCATTATGATCTGGTTACTAGGGATTCTAGTTGTTATCGTTATTTGGATCGTTGCTGTTTACAATCGCCTGGTCACATTAAATGTTCGCACTGACGAGTCATGGAGTGACATCTCTGTTCAGCTCAAGCGTCGTTATGACCTAATCCCGAATCTTGTTGAGACAGTGAAGGGTTATGCCAAGCACGAAAAAAGTGTTTTTGAAAATGTAACAAAGGCACGAGCTGAAGCTCTCGGCGCCAAGGGTGTCGAAGACAAGGCAAAAGCCGAAGCTGGTTTGGCTGGAGCCCTCAAGTCTGTTTTCGCCGTCGCAGAGGCTTATCCCGAGCTCAAGGCCAATGAAAATTTTGGCAAATTGCAAGATGAACTGACTGACACTGAAGATAAGATTCAAGCGGCTCGTCGCTTTTACAATGCCAATGTTCGCGATCTAAACATCGCTACTCGAGTCTTCCCGACCAATATTTTTGCTAATATGCTTGGCTTCAAGAAGCGTGAATTGTTCGAGCTAGAAGAGGAAGCAGCAAAAGAGCCAGTCAAAGTTGATTTTAATAATTAATTGTTCAATTGTTTCATTGCTCTATTGCTATTTCAGCAATTGGACAATTGAGCAATCGGACAATGATGGGAGATAGACAATGGTTGAAAAGCCGACTACTAAAAAAGAATTGCCTAAACTAAATCTACCAAAGATAAAATTTAAAGCACCTGATATGTCCAAGCTCAATCTGCGCAAGGTAAATTGGCTGACAATTTCAGGTATTCTCTGTTACATGCACGCTTTGGTTTTAATACCACTTCTCTTTGGTCGCAAGAGCCCCTTTGTTCTTTATCACGTCAGGCAGGGTGTTGCTCTTCTCTTTGTTTGGATTTTATTGGCAGAGTTCTTTCGCATACCGCTATTACCTTGGATTCTCTTAATTTATCTAGTTGACGCGATCGTTCTTGGTATTATAAATGTTGTTCGCGGGCGAGAGCGTCCGATCCCGCTAGTTGGTAAATGGGCAGTCATCAAATAAGGAAATTCTACTATTATGCCTTGTCACAGATTAACACCGATAAAGGATCGTAACTATCCATGACCATCCGTGTAACAAGATCCGTGATTGAACTACATTATGACATTATGGACACAAGTTGACGCAAATAAACGGAGGAGCGCTTTTTTGGTTCTGGGTTTCGTCGTTTTTGTTGTGGCAGTTGGCTGGTTTGTCTCATATTATTATAATTCGCCGATTATTTTCTTGGTCGCTATTTGCATTGCCATCACTCAATCATTAATCGGTTATTATTCTGGCGATAAGATCGTTTTGGCAACATCCGGAGCAAAAGAGATTGTCAAAAAAGATAATCCGACACTGTGGAATATTGTCGAAAATCTGACGATCACGGCCGGACTGCCCCTGCCAAAAGTTTATATTATTTCTGACAGCGCGCCAAACGCTTTTGCCACCGGTCGTGATCCAAAGCACGCTTCAGTCGCGGTGACGACTGGCTTGCTGGAACGACTTGAAAAGAGTGAGATCGAGGGCGTCATCGCTCACGAACTCTCTCATGTGGGCAATTATGATATCAGACTGATGACGATGGTGGCAATCTTGGTCAGTGTCATCGCTCTTGTTTCAGATATTTTTATTCGCGCACAATGGTGGGGCTTGGGGCGTGATCGTAATAATAACAATGGAGGAGGAGGTGGCTTGATCGCTGTTCTTGGCTTAATCGCAATAATTCTAGCTCCTTTTGTCGGGATGTTGGTACAGCTAGCTATCTCACGCAAAAGGGAGTATTTGGCTGACGCAGACGGAGCACTTCTGACTCGCTATCCTGACGGTTTGGCAAACGCGTTGGAAAAAATTTCTGGCTATGCGGCACCAATGAAGCACATGAGTAGCGCCACGGCTCATCTCTATATTTCAAATCCTCTCGGTGGTAAAGCCAAGAAACAATCCAGTCTGGCAAATCTGTTCTCGACCCATCCGCCGATTGCCGAAAGGGTCAAAATATTGCGGGGGATGAATGTGTAGTCTTTAAGTTTCTTTATATTTTAGAATTTACAACTTTAAAGTTGATTATATAAAAGTTGATTATATAGATCTTGCTAAATTCTACAAATCTGGACGATCGTCCAGATTTGTAGAATAGAACACGATGAAAAAAGACTCAAAAAAGAAAGTAAAAAATTTTACGGTCGAGGTGCTTGATTTTCTCTTAAATATCCCCGATGCATTGGCCTACGGTTTTGATCGTGGCGGCTTGTATCGTTTGATGAACGATTTTCCATACGAACAGACCTTGACATGTAGCAAAATATCTCACATATTCTCGAACTTGAAGAATCGTGGTTACATTGAAGTCAAAAAACATAACGGTCAAGAGTCAGTCGTGTTTACCAACAAAGCAAAATTGGCAGTTATTGATAAAATCGCGGAGCGAAGCGACGTAGATAACAAATATTATATTGTTTCATTCGATATTCCTGAGAGAATGAGAATTGATCGCAATAAATTCCGTCGTACAATTAAGCGGCTCGGCTTCAGGCAAATCCAAAAAAGTCTATGGGTGACAAACAAAAATTTTGGTGAATATGTGGAACTTGCCGCTTACGAATATGGAGTTGAAAAATATGTTGTCTATTTTGTCACTGATAATACTAACATCAGTGGTATTATTGATAAGATGCTCGAGAGGGTCAATCCTGATTTTTAGGATTACGAAATGAGTTATATCTATGAAGTATACTGAAAGGTGAGTATGTTCTACAAATATGGACGATCGTCCATATTTGTAGAATTGGTTATGACGCAGATAACGCGATAACACATTAGCACTATAAAACGAAAAACGCGGCCACAAGTCAATTGACTGTGCCGCGCTCGGCTGTGCGATCGGGGATGATCGCTGGGGTATCTTCACGTGGAGTGAAGAGTGGGCCGTTGCCGGCCGGAGTTGCTCCCTGTGGGGTGGTGGTTCTTTGGGATTAACTCCGGCCGGTCGACGGCCGTTTGTGGTTGGGGTGCAAGATGTGAATGGCCGCGAGGGCCGGAGCCACCTGTGGGGTGAGGCGGCTCCGGCCGGCGTCGCGGTTGGCAGCTCGATGCCGCCCATCAGGATGCATCGCTGATCCGTGAAAGTGGGTGGGTCTCCCACGGACTAGCCTTGGCATCCACTCAGACGCTACCTTCCTTCGCTCCCTCTCCGGGAAAACTGGGTCGGACAGCGTCTGAATAAGTCGACAAGCAACTAGAAGCAAGACTGTCGCTCAGACGTGGGTCTCCATGGACCCTTCACGGCGGCGAACGCGCCGCCCAGGTCAGGTCGCCGTGTCGATGCAGATGTCGATCACCTTCGTCGCGAGGGCGCGGCCGGACCAAGTCGTCCGGTCGGCGTAGACCTCGCAGCTCGTCGAGTTCGCGTCGCGCTTGGTGTACTTGGTCGTGGCGTCGTACGCCACCGACGTTTCCTTGTTGCCGGTGTCGTTCGCCGCCTCGGTGATCGTCGCGCAGATGTTGTAGTCGCCTTTGGTCGTCGCGAGGGCGGCGACCTGCACCGCTCGGTTGTCGTACGCGATCAGGTTGCCGGTCGCGACGAGCGGGGACGCGGCGAGGGTGGGGACAATCGCAATCGGGGAGGCCGCGACGGACCACGTCATGGTCGTCGCGGGAACGGGGTTGGCCGAGGCGAACGCCGCCGTGGCCATCAGACTCATGAACAAAGCGATCAGGGGCACGAAGCCCCAGCGGGAACGAGGAGGACTCATCGTCCTTCTCTCCTTTCTGTTGCGTTGGTACCAACACAAGTCTCGCTCTGGGAGCGAAAACTTGTGGCTTGGTCAAAACTATAACAGAATATTTTCTGATGTCAATAGATTTGAATCAAAATAGTCGATTATTGGCTCTGGTATTAGCTAAAATTACTATTTTTTTGACTGATCTGATAGAAAATATCGTCTCCAGAATTAGCTAAAAAAATCAAAACGGTCAAGTGATTAAACAGTGAACAGTTGCAAGGATCGAGGAGAGAATGTTTGATAGTGAAGAGAAATTCGTGAATTATGGGATCTCTCGCCTTCTTTGTCATCCGCCAAAGACGGACAAAGAATGGCTCGAGATGACATATCGGCAGTGTTGAATTAAGCAGTGGTAGCGGGTAAAATCAGGACAGTTAGAGAGTTCATAAAGTTCATAAAGTGGGAAAATTCATAAAGTTGAAAAGTTCATAAAGTTCAGAAAGTCAGAAAGTTCGTAAAGTTAGAAAGTTATAAAGTGAATAAAGCTCAAGCAAAAAACAGGATTGAAAAATTGAGAAAATATATTGATAAGACGCGTTATCGTTACCATGTTCTTAATGATCCGAGCGTGACTGATGCCGATTATGACTCGCTGATGGAGGAACTAGTCAAACTGGAAAATTCATTTCCTGAGTTTGCTGATCCCAATTCACCGTCGCAAAAGGTCGGTGGAAAGCCGCTCGATAAATTTGTCAGGGTGGCTCATGCTTCACCGATGATTTCACTCGGTGATGCTTTTGACGAAGCAGAGATGCGAGAGTGGTATGAAAAAGTATTACGACTAGCCGCAACCGATGTGAAGAAATCGGGCTTTTATTGCGAGATCAAGATGGATGGATTAGCAGTCTCAGTGGTTTACGAAAAAGGACTTTTGAAATACGGGGCGACTCGCGGCGATGGGCAAACCGGTGAGGATGTGACGGAAAACCTCAAGACTATTCGGAGTATTCCGTTGCAATTACGTGATGAATCAAAATATTACAATTTTGCTTTGAAAAATCGCATTGAGATACGCGGTGAGGTTTATCTACCGCTCAAAAGTTTTGAGGCTCTAAATATTGATCGCAAAAAAAATAACGAAGCACTCTTTGCTAATCCGCGCAATGCCGCCGCCGGCAGTATCCGTCAACTTGATCCAAAAATCGCCTCTTCTCGTAATCTTGATTTTATGGCTTATGGTTTGACTGGAATTGAAACAAAAACTCACGAAGAAGAACATCAGATCATCAAGGATCTCGGCTTGCCGACCAACAAATTAAACCTTTACTGTACTGATCTGGATTCAATTTTCGAATTGAGAAAAAAGTGGGGCAAATTGCGACCAAAACTTGATTATCAGATTGATGGTATTGTCGTCAATATCAACGATGAAAAGCTTTTTGCCAAGCTCGGAGTTGTCGGTAAATCACCCCGTGGGGCGATTGCTTTCAAATGGCCGGCCGAGGAGGTGACAACGATAATCGAGGAAATTGCCGTGCAAGTGGGTCGGACTGGTACTTTGACGCCGGTAGCTCATCTAAAACCAGTTCTTGTCGCCGGTTCGACGGTGTCACGGGCGACGCTGCACAACGCTGATGAGATCGTCAAAAAAGATATTCGAATAGGCGACACGGTTGTCATCCGCAAAGCCGGTGATATCATCCCTGAGGTTGTCAAATCGATCAAAGAATTGCGAACAGGTAAAGAAAAAAAATTCAAAATGCCTGAGTCCTGCCCGATCTGTGGTGGAAAAATCGAACGTAGAGCTGGTGAGGTGGCTTATCGTTGTATTAACAAAAAATGTTTTACGATTCGCCGTCGAGAGCTGGAACATTTTGTCTCGAAAACCGCTTTTGACATCGATGGAATGGGACCAAAAATTGTTGAACAGCTATTAAACGAAGGAATTGTCAAAGATCCGGCCGATCTCTTTGGGATAGAAATTGGCGATCTCGAACCACTCGAGCGTTTTGCCGAGAAATCAAGTCAAAATATCATCTCAAGCATCAATTCGCACAAAGATATTGCCTTCGAGCGATTTATTTATGCTTTGGGAGTTCCACTGGTCGGGATTGAGACAGCAATTGACATCGCCAAAAAATTTCATTCTCTTGATAATTTATTGAAGGCAAAATCAGAAGAAACCAGTGCGATTTATGGTGTTGGCGAGAAGGTGGCGAAAGCGGTTGTTGATTATTTTAATGATTCAGCCAACAAAAAATTGATCGAAAAATTGTTGACCGCCGGCATCAAAGTTATAGATTATCACTCGCCGGTCAAAGCCAATAAATTTCAGGGCGGAGTTTTTGTCGTCACCGGTAGTCTGGAAACACTGACGCGCGATGATGCCCACAAAAAAATTGTCGAACTTGGCGGTAAGACGGGCTCGGCGGTGACAAGCAAGACTGGCTTTGTCATTGCCGGTGAAAATCCAGGCTCGAAATACGACAAGGCAAGAAAGCTAGGGATTAAGATTTTGACCGAAAAGCAATTTCTTGAGATGATAAAATAAATCCCAAACTCTAAATTATAAATCCTAAATAATATCAAAATATAAATACAAAAATTCAAAAGTTTTAAAATTTGATGTTTTAAATTGGAATTTATTTAGAGTTTAGATATTAGAATTAGGACTTACGCGTTTTATTGATATTAGTATTTGTGTCATTCCCGCGGAGGCGGGAATCCAGGCAAGCAATACTTGGAGATTAAGTATAACTCAGCTTACCTGGATCCCCGGGTCATGGCGTTGCCTGCCCGAGGATGACAGCAAGCGTGTAAGTCTTAAAAATTTAGAATTTGACCCAAGGAGATTTTAACATGCCCACTCTAAAACCAATCAAAAATATCGAGAAACTTCGACATCTCAGCAAAGCTGACGTGCATATTCATTCCCTCCACTCGGATGGTCGACCTACTATCAAAGAGATTCTTGATTATGTCGAAGAAAAGACAGATTTGAATGTGATCGCCATCACTGACCACGACACGATGGATGGAGCTTTCGAGGCAGAGAAGTTGATGCGGAAAAAGAAATATCGTTTCGAATTGATTCTCGGCGAGGAAGTTTCGAGTAAGGAGGGTCATATCTTGAGTTTGTTTTTGAAAGAGCCGATCAAGCCGGGGATGAGCGCCCGCGAGACGATAGAGGAGGTTCATCGGCAGGGTGGTGTGGCGATTGCAGCACACCCCTTCGAACATCTGCGTTATCAGTTGTCTGACGGCTTGACGATGGATGGAGTCGGTCTGAAAACATTGCTCAAGGAGAAGGCTAGTTGGAATGGGATTGAGATCGTCAATGCAACGCCGACGCTTCGTGATGAAAATTTATGGGCTGCGTTTGTCAACAGAACGATGATACACAAAGCAGAAACAGGTTCTTCCGATGCTCATATCGTCGAGGCAATTGGTAAAGGGTATACCTTATTTGAGGGTAAGACAGCGGCTGATTTTCGCCACGCTCTCGCCCATCATCAGACACAGGCGATGAACGCGCGCTGGAATCTGTATGCTTTTACTCGCTACGCTTTTTTCTTTTTTCCGGTCTGGTTACGATTGCTGTTTTTCACGCTTGTTCATGGCCGACCAAAGAAAAAGGTAGATAATGTTGATGTGCCCAAGGAGTTCAACATCGAGGACAAAAACAGATTTTGAAGATAGGTTGTTTGACCAGTGTTTGACCAGCATGGTAAAATTGAAAAACAATAATTTGGAAAAGGGGAATGATATGTTGGACAAACAGGATTTAAAAGCAATCGAAAAAATAGTAGGTGGATCAGAGAATCGTCTCGGGGGCGAGATCAAGAAAGTCGAGACCTCACTTCGTGGTGAGATTAAGGAAGTTGAGACGTTGTTTCATGACGAGATCAATGGTGTAGAGAATCGTCTCGGGGGCGAGATCAAGAAAGTTGAGACGTCACTTCATGGTGAAATCAATGAAGTGAAGACATCACTTCAGAATGAGATCAAGAAAACAAAAACGTCGCTTCAGAATGAGATCAAGGAATCTGAAATATCGCTTCGGGGTGAGATCAACAGCGTGGAGGGTCGTCTCAGAGGTGAGATCAAAGATACAGAAAACAGGATAGTCTCAATTTTGAGTCGTGAAATTACTGATTTGGCTGAGATAAACCATGCGATTATTGAAAAAGTTGATAAGATTTCCGAACTCGAAAAACGAATTATGCGGATCGAACACAAAGTTGGGATAACCGCGTAAATTTTTAAACGCATGGCCGTTGAACTTTATAAGCGCAAGTGCTACTATTTGCATATAGTATTGAGGTTTTTTGTTATGTCTAAATTGTCAAAAGACGAAGTCGCCCACATCGCCAAACTTTCTCGGCTCAAACTATCTGATGAAGAGATCAGTCGTTTTAGTGACCAGCTCTCAGATGTTTTGGAATATGTCGGTCAGCTTGGAGAAGTTGAGACAGATAATGTCGAGCCGCTAAACAACGTGACTGGACTTTCCAATATCTATGTCGAAGACAAAATCGAACCTTCTAAAATTTCCGCCGCTGATATTGGTAAAAATGCACCGGAATTTAAAGATGGCTTTTTCGTCGTGCCGGGAGTTTTCGAATAATCATTATATATAGGACTTATAAGTCCTATAGGTCGGGTAAGTCTTATATGCTATATGAACTTACAATTAAATCTGCTTCGGAAAAGCTCGCTAGTGGCGAGATTAGTTCGGTTGAATTAACTGAAAGTATTTTGGAACGGATTAAAGCAGTCGATTCAAAAGTTGGCGCCTACATCACAGTTTGTGAAAAAGAAGCTCTGGGGATGGCACGGGCTTCGGATGAGCGACGCAAGAGCGGCAAGATTTTGTCAGAAATCGACGGTATTCCGATCGCTGTTAAAGATTTGTATCTGACCAAGGGTATCAGGACGACAGCCGCCTCAAAAATTCTTGACGACTTTATCCCACCATACGAGTCGACAGTGACGGCTCATTTGTGGGCTGCCGGCGCTGTCCTGATCGGCAAGACAAATCTTGACCAGTTTGCGATGGGTTCTAGTACAGAAACTTCAGCTTACAATACTGCGACAGAATATGATTCGACGACGCGAAACCCCTGGGATTTGGAGCGAATTCCGGGTGGCTCCAGTGGCGGCTCAGCCGCAGCGGTGGCAGCGGATCTCTGTATCGCCGCAGTTGGTACTGACACTGGTGGTTCTATCCGTCAGCCAGCCAGTTTGTGTTCTATAACTGGCCTCAAGCCAACTTACGGCCGAGTTTCTCGCTATGGCATCATGGCGATGGCCTCGTCGCTAGACCAGGCCGGCCCGATGACGAAGACAGTTGAGGACGCGGCGATCTTGCTCAAATATATGTCTGGTCATGACAAACACGACTCGACTAGCTCGAAACGAGAAGTGCCGGAGTATTCCTCGGGACTCGGGACTCGGGACTTGCAACTTAAAGTCGGAGTACCAAAAGAGTTTTTTGGCGCCGGTCTTGATCCGGAAGTGGACAAGATTATTCGCGAAGCGATTGATAAATACCGAGAGATGGGCGCCGAAATCGTCGATGTTTCGCTGCCTCTGATTAAATACGCGCTTGCTGTTTATTACATTTTGATGCCAGTCGAGGTTAGCTCAAACTTAGCCAGATATGACGGAATAAGATATGGTTATTCTGTTCTCAAACACCAAACACCAAGAAACAATAACCAAACACTGGATGAGGTTTATTCAATTTCTCGGGCTGAGGGTTTTGGTGCTGAAGCGAAACGGCGCATCATGCTTGGGTCATACGTTTCCTCTGCCGGCTATGCGGATGCATATTACAAAAAAGCTCTGAAAGTTCGGACTCTGATCAAGAACGAGTTTGATCGAATTTTTGAAAAAGTTGACCTTTTGATCGCACCGGTAGCTCCTTCGCCAGCTTTCAAATTTGGTGAAAAAACAGCTGATCCACTATCGATGTATTTAAGTGATGTCTTGACGGTGCCGATCAATCCAGCCGGGCTACCAGCGATGAGTTTGCCGGCAGGATTTACAAAAGAGAATCTGCCGGTTGGTCTGCAGCTGATCGGTCCGATGTGGGGGGAACAGACGATTTTAAATACGGGTCATGCGTTTCAGCAAGTAACAAATCATCATTTGCAGAAACCGAAAATTAAATAATCAATAACCAAGAAACAAACATCAAAAATATTCAATTTTTCAAAAAATCAATTCTAAATTTTGGTTATTGTATCTTGGTGTTTGATTATTACTAAAGGAATTAGTCGATGGGTAAGAAATCACAAATTAGACGTGAGAAAAAAGAGTTAGGCGAAAAAGAGCGCAAGGAAATACTTCGCCGACTTGAACGCGCTCAAAATCCTTGGGCGACGTTTTGGAAACGTCTCGATTTTTGGATTTATGTTGTCTGCTTTGTTCTAATCGTCGCTTTTCCGTTTCTTCACCCCACCGTCTTCGGTCCGGGCAAGGCGATCCTACATACATCGATGGGTGATGTAGAGATGACTTTTTATGACGGAACAGCGCCAAAAACAATCGACAATTTCAAGAAATTAGCCGAGGGCGGATACTACAACGGCCTTCTCTGGCACCGAGTTATCAAGGAATTTATGATTCAGACTGGTGATCCGAATAACGATGGTACCGGTGGCGAAAGTGCCAATGGCGGAACTTTTGCCGATGAGATAAACGCTGACTCACTGGGCTTGAATACGGAAATTGTCGGGCAAACTCAGGCAGTGTATAATCAGCTTACGAGTGAAGAGAAGGTGGCTGATGCTAATATGACGGTCAAGGCGTATTATGAATCGAAGGGGTACCACTACATTACCTCAGTGACTTCACATAAGTTGGTCGCCGGCTCAGTAGCGATGGCAAATCGTGGCCCTGATACAAATGGCAGCCAATTCTTCATCGTGACTGATTCACCCCAGCCACATCTTGACGGTCAGCATACCGTTTTTGCTTACGTCTCGAAGGGCATGGATGTTGTCAAGAAAATCTCCGAGGTGGCAACCGATTCTGAGACTGACAAACCGCTCGATCCAGTCAAGGTTAATACTGTCGAAATAATTGACAATTAAAAATGTAATTCCATCACGGATCTCGTTTCACGGATATTCACTGATGGCTCCCGTAAATATGTGATGGTTTGTATCTGTGTTGATCCGTGTAACAAGATCTGTGTTAGAATAATCATTATTATTTGTATGTCCAACAACAAAAAGCAAAATTATCAGCCCGACATCATCCAATCAATTGCCATCGGCATTGGCAAGGCGATTTGGTGGGTGGTCAAATTACCATTTGGCGGCTTGAAGTCAAGACACAAGCAAGGTGGTTTGTCAGTTCATGACAAGAATTATTTGGTCGAGCGACGGCTGGAAATTGAAAAAATGCTCCGAAGTAGCAATCAGCTTGAATTACGACAAGCCCTGATCGAGGCCGATAAACTGGTCGATCACGCTCTCAAATTGCAATGGTTTGCTGGTGCGACATTTGCTGATCGTCTGCGCAAAGCCGAGAGACAAATTAAACCAAGTCTATATCAGGAAATCTGGCAGGGTCACAAATTGCGAAATGAGATTGTTCACGAGCAGGGTGATAATATTTCTGCTTCTGAATTACAAACCGCGGTGGAAAAACTGCTCGGATATATTAAAAACATCTAGGAGATAAGATGACAGAACCGGGCGGACCAGGAGAATCTGAGGTATCTCGAGTTGAGAAAACAGAAAAATTGCCCCTGGTAGACATTTTGTCTGAACTAAAAGGGCTATCCAACCTCAACAGATCAATCCAGTTGGGCAAATATTATATGATATTATCAGTTCAAAGTCTTGTACGACATGCGGCTGAAATGAAGAAAGAACTTGATCCTGACGTAGTCGAATTAGTAGAAAAATCTAAAAGAATTTCCTCGGATATTGAAACAGAAATTGCAAAATATCCTTTGATATCAAGTGAGGCAAATTGGTATTGGAGCAAAATTTTGCACAAGCAAGCTGATGAATTATCAGCAAAAGATGAAAACAGACTTAGAAACTACCATCAAGAAATTATCCAGATATACTTTGCTTTGGCGGCAATTGGATATTCCAACGGTGATCTCGGAGTCACAGAGACTCCATCGTCATCAGCTGAAGACGGAGCAAAATAAGACTTTTAGTAAAGTGCCCAAAATTATGAAAAATTTCAAAACAACAATCGGTTTAGAAATTCATGTCCAGCTTGCGACAAAAAGCAAGATGTTTTGTCGTTGCGATAACCAGTCCTTCGCCGAGGCGACGGATGACAAGCAGTCTGTAGCTATCAAACCAAACACACTCGTTTGTCCGGTTTGCCTTGGTCTGCCAGGCGCTCTGCCGGTGGCAAACAAGACAGCCATTGAGTGGACGATAAAGACCGGGCTCGCTCTCAATTGTGAGATTCCCGCAACAGCCAAATTTGATCGCAAACACTATTTCTATCCGGATCTGCCAAAAGGCTATCAGATTTCGCAGTACGATGAACCGTTCGCCAGCAGGGGCTGGCTCAAGTTAAAAGTTAAAAGCGAAAAGTCAACAGTGGAAGATGAAGTCACGATCAGATTAAATCGCATTCATCTCGAAGAAGACGCTGGTAAATTGATCCACAAAAATGGTACAAGTCTGGTCGATCTAAACCGCGCCGGTACGCCACTGATGGAGATAGTGACTGAGCCGGATATTACCTCGCCTGCGATGGCCGGCGATTTCTTGCGCAAGCTGCAGAAGATTGTTCGTGACGTCGTCGAAGTTTCCGAAGCGAGCATGGAAAAAGGCCATCTGCGCTGCGACGCCAATATCTCAGTGAGAAAGTTGCAAGTACCGAGTACACAGTACCGAGGAGAAACCGAGATAGGCTCGGAACTCGGAACTCGGAACTCGGAACCAATAAAGATGTCACAAATTATTGAAATTAAAAATCTAAATTCATTTCGCTTTATTGAAAAAGCTCTGACAAAAGCAGAGGAAAAATTAAAAAGTGAATATCCAGCTTGGCCGGCCAAGTTGACCAAGGAAACTTGGGGCTACAACTCAAACAATGACTCAATTTATCTCCAGCGAGCAAAAGAGGAAGCCGCGGACTATCGTTATTTCCCAGAGCCTGACCTACCACCAGTAAAATCGGCTGAGTTCGATTTGGACAAACTAAAAGAATTGACCAAAGAAAATATGGAAGTGAAAGTGGCGAAATTGCAGGAAATGGAAGTGCCAAATCAGTATATCGCAGCCATCGTCTCAAATCGAGGGGACTTTGAGCTGTTTGATAAATTAGTTTCAGAAGCCGGCATCGAGTATGCGCCTGAAGTTGCCAGATTGCTCGTCCAAAAGTCTTTTGGTAAAACGACCGACTTCTCGGACAGAGAAATATCAGAACTTGCAAAACTTGTTGTAACAGACACAAGCAAGAAAAATCTGCTTTCTGCAATTAAGTTTATTTTATCTGGAAAAAGCTTTGACGATGCTATGAGCGAGATCAACCAAAATCAGACCGGAGAAGATGAGATTTTGAAAATTGTCGAGAAAGTTTTGATTGACAATCCGGCAGAATTTGCTCGCTACAAAGTCGGCGAGAAAAAATTGTTTGGTTTTTTTGTCGGAGCGGCCATACGCGAGTCGAAGGGTTCAGCCGATCCTCAGCTAGTTAATAGAATATTAAAGGAGAAATTATGAAAAAGATAGGAAAAGGTTTACGTAAAGAATTTTTGAAGACGATGATCCAGCTGGCCACAGCCGGTTTTGGTCTGGTCGCAGCTTTGGCTTGGAACACAGCAATCCAGGGAATCATCAAAAGGGTGATACCCGACACTGATTCCGGTCTCTGGTCACAGGTTGTCTATGCTATCATAGTGACGTCTATCGCAGTGTTTGTGACCTACAGTCTCGGGAAAATGCTGCAACTGGAAGAAGAAAAAGAGGCCGCTGCAGAACAGAAAAAAGCGAAATAAAATTGTCTCGTTGTTGTGGTATAATTTGGATAGGTTGACGAGCTGATGCTCATGAACCGTTAGTATTAAGCGCGGAGGAGGAAAATGACGACAGAAGCCTGGGTTCAGATCTTGATCGCAGTTTCGATCGTGGCAGTGATTGTCCTGATTGCGGCGTTGTATAGACTGTTCGATGTTCTCGGTGATGTCAAAGAAACGACAGCAATTGCTGAAAAAAGGGCCAAGGAAATTGATGCCAAGATCGATGAGGCAGAGGAGAAAATACATACCTATTCGGGCTCACTTAAAAAATTCTTCACGTCCCTCGGCGTGATCAAAATGGTTGCTGACAGATTTAAGAAAAAGAAAGCGAGTAAAGATGAGTAAAAGCAATAAGGGTAAATTCGTTCTTGGTGCATTAGCTGGCGCTCTAGCTGGAGCAGCTGCTGGCGTCTTGCTGGCGCCGAAGAGTGGCAAGGAAACTCGCAAAGACCTGGCCAAAAAGGCGAAGGAATTAAGCAAAAAGGGCAAGGACTTGGTCGAAAAAGAGACCAGTATCGCTAAAGAAAAAATCAAGGAAACTGCGGAAACTGTCGCGAAAAAAATGGAGTAAATTAACAGTTAATTGGTTAATCAGTTTAGGACTTACGCATTTAAACCATTCCCATATTTGTCATCCCGCACTGTAAGCTTGAGATGCGGGATCTTGAGCTATTATATAGTAAGATCCCTGCTCTCTAGCCACAGGCAGGGATGACAGGAACCGCGTAAGTTCTACAATTATTAAAATAAAAAGAGGTAGTTATGGCCAAAATTGAGTTTGATGATCCGTATTATGCCGAGATTGACAAAAAGAAAACGAACCGTTTCGGAAAGTTTTTGCTGACTGTTTTGATGATAGCGCTGATTTTTGTCAGTGGAGCAGTTGGTGGTATCGGGGGCATCATACTGCTCTCGCAGGACAGCAACTCTTTAGCCAAAAAGCTTGGCTTGTCAAATGTGACCATTCCTACTGTCTCAACTCAGAAAATCACCGTCCAGGAATCAAGCGCTATCATCGATGCGACGAAAAAGGTAGCAAACTCTGTCGTCTCGATTACCTTAAAATCAACAGCTCAAAATATTTTTGGACAGACTTATCAAACTTCTGCGGCCGGGACCGGCTTTATCATCACCAGTGACGGACTTATCTTGACCAACAAGCACGTTGCCAGCGATTTGACTGCGGCATATACAGTGGTGACTTACGATGGTACTGCTTATGATGCCAAGGTACAGTCAAAGGATCCGGTCTATGATCTGGCAGTGCTCAAGATAGAAGCTCGCAACTTGCCTGTTGTCGACCTTGGTGATTCAAGTGATTTGCAGATCGGACAATACGTTGTGGCGGTCGGCAACGCTCTGGGTCAATTTTCCAACACCGTGACGGCTGGAATTATCTCCGGCAAAGGTCGCCAGATCGACGCGTCATCAGAAACTGGTGTCGGTTCTGAAACTCTAAGTGGTTTACTCCAAACTGACGCAGCTATCAATCCAGGTAATTCCGGCGGGCCACTGGTTAATCTAGCCGGCCAAGTCGTCGGCATCAACACGGCCGTCGCTTCAGGGGCTCAGGGCATCGGCTTTGCCATCCCGATAAATTCGGCCAAAGCTGATATCGACAGCATCAAGTCGACTGGAGCTATAGTTCGACCATATCTCGGTGTCCGCTACGTCGAAATTACTCCTGATATTGCAAAGGCAAATGAATTGGCAGTGGATTATGGTGCTTTGATCCAGGGTGCTGGTCTAGGCAGTCCAGCAATTGTTTCTGGCTCTCCAGCAGACAAGGCAGGATTGATGGAAAACGACATTATCACTGAGGTAAATGGCACAAAAATTGATCAAAATAATTCGCTTTTGACCCTGATCCAACAATTCAAGGTCGGCGACAATATCACACTGAAAGTTCTCTCTGGTGGTAAAACCAAAGAGGTCAAGGTAACTCTAGACCAAGCCAGTAACTAAATGAGAAACAAGAAAGACATCTCAAGCATTTAACCACAAGGTGGAGATTTTAGATGGCTGCAAATCAAATTTGCACTGTATCAACAGATACAATAGTAGATTACGGCAAAAAATCTGTCGAAATGAGAAAAACACGAGATGTCATCAAAGTTTGTCCAAATGTCAAACTAAAAAATCGTGACGATCTTTCGACGTATTATACTCCGGGGATTGCCGAGGTCTCGAAGACAATCGCGGCCGACAAAGTCAAGGTCTTTGACCTGACAATCAAGCGAAACTCGGTCGCTGTCATCTCTGACGGTTCGGCGGTTCTGGGTCTGGGTAATATCGGTCCGGAGGCGGCTCTGCCGGTGATGGAAGGGAAAGCTCTGCTTTTTTCGAAATTTGGCGGGATAAATGCTTTTCCGATCTGCTTGGCGACACAGAAAACAGAGGAAATTATTCAAACAGTGCGCAACATTGCCCCTGGCTTTGGTGGTATCAATCTCGAAGATATCTCAGCGCCGCGCTGTTTTGAGATCGAGGACAGATTGCAGGACTTAGGAATTCCAGTTATGCACGATGATCAACATGGTACAGCCGTGGTTGTTTTGGCTGGCTTGATAAATGCGCTCAAAGTTGTAAAGAAAAATTTTGATGGTCTGAAAATTGTAATTTCCGGTGCTGGCGCGGCCGGAACGGCGATCACCAAGCTGATCTTAAATTACTCCAAAAACAAGGCCAAAATCATCGTTATTGATCGGCAGGGTACAATTTATCTTGGTCGGCCGAAGATGACGGCAGCGAAGATAAATCTGGCAAAGCTGACTGGCAATAGTGAAAAAGGTAATTTGGCTGATGTGATAAAAAAAGCTGATGTTTTTATCGGTGTGTCAGCGCCAAAAGTTTTGAATACCGAAATGGTTCATTTGATGAATAAAAATGCGATTGTCTTTGCGATGGCAAATCCGGTGCCGGAGATTGATCCGGAGGAAGCAAAAAAAGCTGGTGCCAAAGTTATCGCGACTGGTCGGTCTGATTTTCCAAATCAAATCAACAATGTCCTCGCTTTCCCTGGAATTTTCCGAGGAGCGCTCGATGCTCCAGCCAAGAAAATTACCGATGAAATGTTGTTGGCCGCCGCTTTGGCGCTAGCAAATTTTATCAAAAAACCAACTGCGGAGTATATAATCCCGAGTCCGTTTGACCTCTCAATCGCCAACATTGTGGCTAAAGCTGTACACAAAGCAGTGAAGTAGAAAATAGCGCTGCGGTTGACTATTGTGACGCAATCAGAAGATAGCGCTTGAGGCCTGCGAGGTCTTTTTTTGATTCAATAGTTGCCGCGGGGAAGTTTGCTTTTGCAAAGTTTTGAATCTGGTCTGCATTGCGAGGATCGAGTTCAAGTAAAATAATACCGTGAGCATTTAAATATTTTTTTGCTTCGGTCAGAAAGTTTTTAATTATTGCTGCGCCGTTATCATTGGCAAAGATGGCGTTAGCTGGTTCGAATGAGATGCTGTCATTCCCGCGCAGGCGGGAATCCAGGAAGTTGTGTTGCTTGTCTTGCCTGGATCCCGGATCAAGTCCGGGATGACAAGGGAAGGGAACATAAGGCAGGTTAGCGATGATAATGTCATACTTCCTGTGGAGTAGGCGATTGGAGAAGAGGTCGGAGTGATAGAACTTCACATTGTTCGATTGTTCGATTGTTCGATTGTTGAGCAACCGTCTAGCGTTTCTTTTCGCAACTCTGAGAGCTTTTTTGTTTACATCTGATGCAAAAAATCGCAATTGCTTCATTGCTCCATTGCTCCATTGTTTTTCTGTTTCCAAAATCAAAGAGATGATGATACAGCCGGAGCCTGTGCCCATATCAAGAATTTTCAATTTACAATTTTCAATTTTCAATAAATTTTTAATTTTTAATTTTACAATTTTCAATGATTCCTCGACTAAATTTTCTGTTTCCGGGCGGGGGATAAGGACATTGCGATTGACGGTAAAATCGTGCCCAAAAAATTCCTTGTGACCGACAAGATAGGCAATTGGTTCAAAATTTGAACGTTTTTTGACTAATTTATTTAATTTATTTAATTGGCCATTTGTCAGCGGCATCTCGGGGTGCATCAACAAAAAAGCCTCGTCGTTTTCTAAGACAGATTTCATCATGATGGTAACGTCGAGTTCAGCGTTTTTGATGCCGGCCGCTTTCAATTTGCGGACAGCTTTTTTATTAAAATCGACAATTTTCATTTGAATCTATAATTACATTGTCGTCCCGGACTGTGGCTTGAGATCCGGGATCCAAGAAGTTCGGTTGTGGTTGTGCCGCCTGGATTCCCGCCTTCGCGGGAATGACAGAATGGTGTCACTGTGACACTGCCGCTAGCTTTCTCGACTGGTCCTCTGTGCTGAGAGCGGTGAGCATCAGGGCGATGTCGCCATCCATCAGACCAGGTATGTTGTGCCACGACTGATTGATGCGGTGATCGGTGACGCGATCCTGAGGAAAGTTGTATGTCCGAATCTTTTCTGACCGGTCCCCTGTCCCGATCTGCGAACTGCGGAGATCACGCCTTTCCTTTGTCAGTTTTTCTTCTCTTTCAGCCAAGATTCTCGAACGCAGGATCGAGAGCGCCTTTTCCTTGTTTTTGAGTTGGCTGCGTTCGTCTTGGCACGCGACGACTGTGCCTGTCGGCAGGTGAGTGATGCGGACAGCGGAGTCGGTCGTATTGACTGATTGGCCACCAGCACCACCAGAATGGAAAACATCGATCCGCAAGTCTTCTGTTCTGATCTCGACATCGGCTTCCTCTGCCTCTGGCAGGACAGCGACTGTGATTGCCGAAGTGTGGACGCGTCCCTGCTTTTCTGTCTCGGGGATGCGTTGGACACGGTGAACACCGGATTCATATTTCATTTTGGAATAAACTTTACTGCCACTGACTTCGAAAGTCAGATTTTTGATCCCGCCAATCCCCGTCTGTTGTGAATCCATGACGTTGACTTTCCAGTCTGATCGCTCAGCAAAACGAAAATACATACGAGCAATCTCGGCGGCAAAAAGTTCCGACTCATCTCCACCGGCACCGGGCCGAATTTCAATGATGACATTTTTCTCATCGTTTGGGTCATGTGGTAGGAGGGCAATTTCAAGAGCTTTTTCTAATTGCTCTCTTTCTGCTTCAAGAGAAATCAATTCTTGAGCCGCCATTTCACTAAGTTCAGGATCGTTTTCAGTGATCATCCCCTGATTTTCGCTAATATTTTTTAGCACAACAAAATATCGCTTGATGAGGTCGGCTAATTCTACTAATTCGGATTTTTCCTTGGCAATTTTATTGGCCATGTTTTGATCGCGGACAATTTCTGGATCAGTCAGTTGAGATTCAAGCTCATTGTAGTGGTCTAAGATAGATTGTAATTTTTCTGAATTCATAACATATGAAAGGCTAAAATTAACGAAATTAACGAAACACGAATATAATGTATTTGTCATCCTCGGGCAGGCATCGACCATGACCCGGGGATCTAGGAAGTTCGGTTGCGATTGTGCTGCCTGGATTCCCGCCTGCGCGGGAATGACAGACATAAAATAACAAAAAATCAGCTTTGACTAATATTATACTCTAGTCTGGGCCGATTTTAATACAGAAAACGTAGCTATTTTTCTTTTTTAGTAGTTTCAATGACTTCACCGTTAACAGCCGGAGATTCTGAACTTTCAACTTTTTCGACCAGAGGCCGATCAGCCTTTGGCTGAAATTTTGAACTTTTAACTAACTTGGCTTCTTTCATCTTGGCAGATGCTTCCATTCGAGACTTGAATTTGTCGACACGGCCAGCGGTGTCAACAAGTTTTTGCTTGCCAGTATAGAACGGATGACACTGTGAACAGATCTCAACCTTTATCTCGTCACGAGTCGAACCGGTCACAAACTTGCCACCGCAGACGCAGGTAGCTGTAATGTTGTTGTATTGTGGGTGAATGTTTTGTTTCATTATGTACGGATTTTAG
>Ga0210057_1002167_pt1 | contig 28497 bp, 29 predicted proteins | sample CryGeyCG2114_010_2_FD_183968 | JGI IMG/M metagenome (GOLD analysis project Ga0210057, IMG submission 183968) | Groundwater microbial communities from aquifer - Crystal Geyser CG10_big_fil_rev_8/21/14_0.10 (SPAdes) (version 2) | ecosystem: Environmental > Aquatic > Deep subsurface > Groundwater ...
ACATGTTCCAATCCATATTTAATGCTCCCATTCTCTCCTAAAGAAACATTAAAGATAAACGGCAAAGCCGTTTCATTATATGTCGTATTTGCCGGGAAATTTATTGTTACTGACGGGGGCGTTGAATCTGGAGGGGTTCCGGCCGTAACAGTCGCAGTTCCTGCATCTGGACCTCCAGTAGCATCAGGCCATTCTCCTTCCGGAGGAGTATCTCCACCACCAATACCAGACTTATGATGATAACCAGCTTCAAAAATATACCAATCTGCCCCATCTGGACCAGAGGAATCTTCCCATCTAATATCGAAAAGTCCCCCATCAATTGTATATTTGGGTTTTCCATCATTAGTTCCATCTTCATTATAATCTCCATTAGCCGCCAAGTTAGAATTAGTAACAATATAATCTGCAGCAAAAACAAAAGAAGAAAAATAAACAACTATAAAAAACAATAATATAATGTATACAAAAAATTTCTTATCAAATTTCACCTCTTCAATCATACATAAATATGCTTTGTAAGCTATTTAAATTTATTCTACAAAAATTATTTGAATGAATCAATCAAATCAGTATATGCGTTTCTCGCCATTGTAGAAAAATTCCCATTTAAAGGAACATCAAGGTTATATTTTAGAGATTTATCTGCAACCATCCTTTCCATAATAACTGGATTTGAAATTGTTAAAAAAACAGAATAAACATTTGGTCCTGAACCACTTGGTCCAAAATTAACCAAATCAAGAGAATAACCTGGCACAGCTCTACGAGAAGGCTCATTATCAAAAAGTTCAACATTTGTACTAATTCTAAGAGAATTGCCAATAGAATTTCCAAGTCGCACATTCTTTATAGCTTGGACTACAGAATAATAAGGTTCTTCATTAATCAAACTGGATACTTCATCAGGAAAAGATGAATTTTGAGAAAGAATATTTATAAATTTTTCATAAGAAGGGACATCCCTATAAAGATTATCAAATTCTTTTGTTGCCAAAATTTCCTCGATTTGAAATTGAAACATAGATTCTCTAGGACCGAAAATTGAAGTATAATTTCTCTCAATCAAACTCCACCCAGCAATCCCCAAAACCCCTCCACCAACAAAAGCCCCCACTAATCCACCAACAAAAGCTCTTCTACTAATTCCTTTTCCTCTTTCAACTCCTCTAGCTTCTCTTTCCATCTCCATATATTTCAAAGCCACATCTTCATTTCCATTAACTCCATTAACTAATGCTCTTCCATTATCTTGTTGCATCATTTCATCCTTAACAGAAACAAATTTATCATTTTCATTAACATCTAAATTTTCATCTATATTAACATCCTTTCCAAAATCATTTCCATTTAAAGAAACTCTTCCAACCGAAGAACCCTTTATAGCTGAAGGATTCATCAACTCACTTCTTTTATCATTAATAATTCCTACAAGCCTATTAAATTTATCAATACCATACTCCTCTCTTAAAGCACTCTTTTCATCATCACTAATCTTTCCACTTCCAAATCTCTCATCCTGATAATCGCTATAACTAAACCTATCTTTAAGCTTTATTTCTAACTCATCTAATTCTTGCCCTGTCCTACGTTTCCTTCTATCTCTCTCTTCCTGCGTTGTAACCATATCTCCCTCACAATTCATACATTTAAAAACCTTTCTATTTGTTATAACTATGTAATAGTTACTAAATCAACCGGGTGAAAGAAAGATTTTTAAATAGTATAATACTAATTATACTAATTCAAATTATACAAAATGGAATTTAAAGATAGAAAAAAAGAAACCAAAGAGATAACAGAGATGTTAAATAGTAAGAATTTCGAACTATTGATATTATATGGAAGGAGAAGAATCGGAAAAACAGAACTGATCCTTCATAGCACAAAGGATAAAAAAAGAATTTATTATCTCGGAGTTGAAAAAAGAAATTTGGATAGATTTTATGATGTCTGTGTAAGTCAATTTCCAGATATTTCAAATTTAAAAAAGGACTATGAAGTCCTGTTTGAATATCTAAAAGATAAATCTGTAGTCGTTATAATTGATGAATTCCAGAATTTGATAAAAGAAGATAAAAATATTTTAAACATACTTCAATCACTGATAGATACAAATCTTAAAAATACAAATCTAAAACTCGTTCTTCTTGGATCATCGGTATCCATAATGAGTTCAAAAGTGCTCAGCTATCAAAGTCCTTTATACGGAAGGCGAACAGGATCTATAAAACTAAAGCCGATTTCATTTTTTGATATAAAAGAATTCTTCCCAAAAATAAGCATGAAGGAAATAATAGAGATATATGGCCTTGCAGATGGAGTACCATATTATTTAATAAAAATAAAAAAACACTTATGGAAATGGCTAGAAGAAGAGATAAAATCAGAAAGAAGTTTTCTAAAAGATGAAGTTGAATTCTTAATGAGATATGAATTTGAAGACCCAAGCACATATAAAATTATTTTAGAAGCAATAGCCAATGGAAAAACAAAGATTAATGAAATAAAAGACTTTATCAAACTTCAAAGAACAGACCTAAGTCCCTATCTAAAAAACCTCATAGAAACAGATTTAATAAAGAGAGAGGTACCAATAACTGAAAAAGTAAAATCCAGAAGTGGCAGATATTACCTAAAAGATAATTTTTTAAAGTTCTGGTTTAGATTCATATATCCTAATCTCAGCAGCATAGAAACAAAGATATTTAATACCTCACTAATAAAAAAAGAGTATAATCATTATTTGGGAGGTATATTTGAAGAGATAGTCAGGCAATACCTAATAAAGAATCCTCCCTTTAATTTTACAAAAATTGGAAGATGGTGGTACAAAAACAGTGAAATAGACTTAGTGGCTCTTGATGAGTCAACCAACAAAATTCTATTCGTAGAATGCAAATGGAAGGAAAACGTTGATGCAAATAAATTAATTTCAGGATTAAGTAAGAAAACAGAAAACGTTCTGTGGAAAAATGATAAAAGAGAAGAGTATTATTCTTTGTTTGCCAAATCATTCAAAAAAAAGATAACTGAGTTTAACGGTAAAAAAGTGTTTTGTATTGACATTAAGGATTTAGAGAATAGCTGAAGAATCGTATGTCTCTTCTCTTGTTCTTTCTCTTCCAATATCTCCCTCAAAATTTTAATTTTAAAAAAACCCTCCTAAATTAAGCAATATAGTCAAGGACTTTAATGGTTGAACAAGAAGTCGTTGACTATCAAGGGAAAGACATACTATTTTGTTCAATTAATTATGTCTTTCACTATAGTTAAAATACCTGCATTGTTTAAATGACGGACCTTTGGCAGTTATCCATTAGAGAACTGCTACAAAGAGTCATGTAACTTACGCAGTTATCTATAGAGAAGTTTGAATAATTCAGATTGCGAAATTTGCAGTCGCTGAAACAGCAAGATTTCGCTTCCTTCAAACTTCTCTTAGAGATTTTGCAGGTTTTTGCAAAATTCTCTATAATTTACAATTATGACAACAAGAAAATGTAATAGAAAATGCAGTCATAAAAAAGATAAACTCTTTATTTATCCTAATTAATTCTGGGATAAACTAGGAATCCATATAAAAGGAAACATTTATAAATAGTTTCCCCATATATAATACATGATAACAAAGGACAAATGGGCTCAAATAATAAAAGATTGGCAAAATAGCAAAATACCAGAAATCATACCCAGAGAAAAAAATATAATATATGAATCTGAAATAAAAAGAGCAATTGCATTAATAGGGCCTAGAAGGTCAGGAAAGACGTATGAGCTATTTATAATTATAAAAAAAATATCGGAAAAATATGGAAGAGATAAAACTATTTATATAAATTTTGAGAGAGCAGACTTGGGAGTAATAGATTATAAAGATCTTGTCATTATGCTTGAAACATATTATGATATTTTCCCAAAAAATAAAAAAGAAAGAGTTTGGTTATTTCTAGATGAGATACAAAATGTTTCTGAATGGGAAAAATTTGTTAGAACTTGCCTAGATAATGGAATAAAAGTATTCATATCTGGTTCATCTTCAAAATTATTAAGCAAGGAAATAGCGACCAGTATGCGTGGCAGGAATATTTCATATACAACCTTGCCATTTTCATTTAAAGAATATCTAATAACTAAAAGTTTTGAAGTAAAAAAATATTATTCGTCAGAAGAAAAATCACTATTAAATAATCACTTAGAAGACTACTTCCTCTGGGGCGGATACCCAGAAGCTGTAATTTACCAAGAAGAACGAAAAAAGATTTTAGAAGATATATTCAATACTGCAATATTGAGAGATGTAATTGAAAGAAATAAGATAAGAAATACGAATGTTTTAAAAAACTTCTTGAGTGCTTTGTTAACTGCTAAAGAATTTTCAATTAATAAATTCTATAATTACCTAAAGTCAAAGAATATAAAAGTCAGTAAAAATTCGTTATATAATTATTTAAACAATTTTGAAGATGCCTTTTTTATATTTCCATTAAAAAAATTTAATTTATCCTATAAAAAAGAAGACCAATCATTACCAAAAATATATTTCATAGACAACGGTTTGTTAACAATAAATGGAATAGACGATAAAGGAAGATTAATGGAAAACTTGGTTTTTATTGAATTATTGAGAAGAGATAAAAAAATCTTTTACTACCAGAATCCATTGAAAGAAGAAGTTGATTTTTTGCTAACGGAAGGAAAAAAGGTTAAGGAATTAGTTCAAGTTTGTTACAATATTGAAGATTTTACAACATTTAGTCGAGAAATAAATATCTTGCTAAAAGCAAGTGATAAATTTAATTGTGATAAACTAATAGTTATAACAAAAAGTAAAGAATCTGAAGAAAAGATTAATAATAAAAAAGTCAAGTTTATCCCCCTTTGGAAATGGCTACTGGAAAAAGAATAAAACCTCTTCCCATATCTCACTCACAATTCACACATTTAAAAGTAAGTATAAAGCATAGACGATAAGCTTTGTTGAGCTTGTTTTTATCGTCGTGACAAAAATCAGATTTTTGTGTAATTTTGTATCTTTATGAAAATATTGAAAAATAGGATAAAGGTCACCGACGATAGTTTTGCTATATTTTTAGTTATTGTGTTTATCTTAATATAATCCACGACGAGCTTTATAGTATCTACTTAGCTTTATGAAGTAGTTATCGTCGATAAGCAAAAAAAATTAGTAAAAAATGGGCTTATTTTTATCGTCGGAGCTTCAGAAAGCTAAGCTATTACGCTTTATACTTACCTTTAAAAACCTTTCTATTTGTTATAACTATTCAATAGTTAAAATGACAGTTGAAAACAGCAACTTCATAAAAATTTAAAGCAAATTTTTATAAGCAAGACAATCTATAAAAGACAATGGAATATAAAGAATGGATTGCCTATGCAGAGAAAGACCTTAAAACTGCCGAATATAATTTGAAAGGAGACGAAATAGGGGCTGGAGCATTCTTCCTTCAGCAATCAGCAGAAAAAGCACTTAAAGCAATATTAATAAAAAAAACAAAAAAATTAATGAAAACCCATGATTTAGTGGTTTTAGCTAGAAAAATAAATGCGCCAGAAAGAATTATAGAAAATTGCAAAAAACTCACAAATGTTTATTTGGAAACAAGATACCCTGACAAAAACTCAGAAGAAGACATAAAAGAAGAAATAAAAAATCTTGAAAATTCTGCAAAGGAGATATTAAAATGGACAAAAAAGATTCTATAAAAGTAATAAAGAGATTTGTTGAAAAATTAGGAAAAGATTATAATATAGAAAAGATAATATTTTTTGGAAGTAGAACTACCAATAAATACCACAAAGACAGCGATATAGATTTGATTATCGTTTCAAAAGATTTTGAGGGAGTTAACAGAATTTTAAGAGGTGCCAATATGTACCAATATTGGGATGCTCTAATCCCAGTAGACTTCTTATGTTATACGCCAAAAGAATTCAACCTCTTAAAGAAAAAAATTACAATCGCAAGAGAAGCCATAAAAAATGGAATTATTATTGATTAAGATTATTTCCCTTATCCTAAACTTCTTTCTCTTTCCATATCTCCCTCACAATTCACACATTTAAAAAGTAAGTATAAAGCATAGACGATAAGCTTTGTTGAGCTTGTTTTTATCGTCGTGACAAAAATCTGATTTTTGTGTAATTTTGTATCTTTATGAAAATATTGAAAAATAGGATAAAGGTCACCGACGATAGTTTTGCTATATTTTTAGTTATTGTGTTTTATCTTAATATAATCCACGACGAGCTTTATACTTACATTTAAAAACCTTTCTATTTGTCGTAACTATTCAATAGTTAAAATACCTGCATTGTTTAAATGACTGGTCTTTGGCAGTTATCTATTAGAGAACTGCTACAAAGAGTCATGTAACTTACGCAGTTATCTATAGAGAAGTTTGAATAATTCAGATTGTGAAATTTGCAGTCGCTGAAACAGCAAGATTTCGCTTCCTTCAAACTTCTCTTAGAGATTTTGCAGGTTTTTGCAAAATTCTCTATACTTTACAATTATGACAACAAAAAAGATAAAGAGAAAACTTTAAATAACCTTATGTTTTAAGTATATCATACTAACCCCAAAACATAAGCAAAATGGAAGAAAAGTTATATAGGAGAAAATTAGTAGACAAAATATTAAAGTACTTAGACTCAAAAGAAATAATTGTAGTTTACGGTTCAAGACAAGTTGGAAAAACATCTTTACTGAAATATCTGATAGAAAATTATATTAAAAAAAATGTATTTTACATGGATTTAGAAATGTTGAATTTACTAGATTTGTGCAATAAGGGGGCAGAATCTGTCTATAATTATTTATTACAAAAAGATGCAGATGAAAAACAAAAAATATACTTAATAATAGATGAAATTCAATATATGGAAAACCCAACAAATTTTCTAAAAATAATGCACGACCACTACCCAAATATAAAACTTTTAGTTTCTGGTTCTTCTACATTTGAAATAAAAAAGAAGTTCAAAGAAAGCCTTGCAGGAAGAACAGTCAATTTTGAACTCTATCCTCTAAGTTTTGAAGAATTTTTAACATTTAAAGGAAAAAAATACAAATTGGGTAAAAATAATGAACAGACAATCAATAATGAATTAATAAATTTGGCAGAAGAATATATAAGATTTGGAGGACACCCAAAAATAGTTTTAGAAAACTCTGAAGAAAAAAAGCAAGTTTATTTATTCCAAATAATTAACACTTATGTAAGAAAGGATATAAAGGAGATAGGTAGAATAAGAGACATATCTGCATTTAATAAATTACTTGAACTTCTTGCTTCTCAATCTGGACAATTGTTAAATATATTAGAAATATCAAACACATTAAAAATAAATAAGAAAACCGTATCGGAATATCTTGATTTACTAGAAAACACTTTTATAATAAAAAGAGTGTCTCCATTCCATAAAAATTTGAGAAGCGAACTTTCAAAAAATCCAAAGGTTTTCTTCATAGACACTGGAATAATGCACTTATTGTGGCTAAAAGAATTTCCTAAGGTAATATTAGGAAATGCCTTTGAAACGTTTGTTTTTCTAGAGTTATTGAAAGCAAACAAAAAAATTAACTTCTGGAGAACTACAAATAAACAAGAAATAGACTTTATAATAAAAGACAAAAAATTATACGCAATAGAAGTTAAATACAACTTTCAAAATATAGACAATAGAAATTTAAAATTCTTCTCTGATAATTATAAATCCGAATCTATAACGATTGGATTAAAGGGCGAAAAGAGAGGAAAATATATTTGGGAATTTTTGAAAGAAATTGAATAAGGGTTTTTCCTTTTATTCTTGCAAATTGCCAGCACATTCTTCTAAACTTTCCATTTGCCTGAATTATTTCATAAATAATTCATCCAATTCTTCCATTGTTCTTCCCATATCTTCCCCCACAATTCCAATTTTAAAAACCAGATAAATCTCTTCACCCTATTAATTGATACCCTAAGCAATCGTTATGGATAACTGCATTGTTTAGAGAAGTTTGAATTATTCGTTTTGCGAAACTCGCAGCATCAAAGAGTAGCGAGGTTTCGCTTCTTTCAAACTTCTCTTAGAGAACTTTGAGCAATTTTACAAAGTTCTCTTTAAATGATAGGCCTTTGGCAGTTATCCATTAGAGAACTGCTACAAAGAGTCATGTAACTTACGCAGTTCCCTATACTTTACAATTATGACAACAGAAAAATGTAAAAACTAAAGTCACAAATTCCTTGCGTCTAACCACGGACTAAAGTCCGTGGCTTGTTTGGAATTTGAGGCCCTCGAGAATTCACCACGGCTTAAAAGCCGTGGATTTCTTCAAAATTCTCGAAGTTAACATATTAACCAAAAGGTTTAAATAATTAATTACTAATATAAGTAACATGTTACTTAATAATAAAGAACTAAAAATACTAACAGAGTTTACTTCTGACTATAACGGTAGATTATATGGAAGTGCAATTGCTTCTAAGTTAAATATGAATCAAAAAACTGTCTCCAATGTTCTCAATAAATTAGAAAAACAAAATATCCTTAAATTCAAACAAGAAGGAAAAAATAAATATTATTTTCTCAATAAGCTAAACCCTTCTACAAAAGAGATGATAAAATTAGTTGAAGTTAATAAAAGAATTGTTTTATTTGAAAAATATAAAAAACTTAGCCCATTATTTTTAGAAATTGAAAAAAGAGCAAAAGGGATAACTCTCATCTTTGGAAGTTATGCTAATTTCACAAACAACGAGAAATCAGATTTGGATGTATTCAGTGAAGGGAGTATTTTAGACGTAAGTGATTTAGAAACACTTTACAACATTAAAATAAATATAGTGAAATCAAGAAAAGATAAGTTTAAACCTAATGATTTATTTTTGAAAGAGATAATAAGCAATCACATAATACTAAAAGGAGTTGAAGAATTTATTGAAACAATATGGCAAGTTTAAAGTGGTGTTGCAAACAGAAAGAGGGAATTAAAACGATTGAACCAAGTGATAACCTTTCTCTTTCTTATATGCGAATGGCGGACAATGCTCTGGGAACAATGAACAGAGAAAGAAAATACAATATTACATTTGCTATATCTGCTTGTTATTATTCTATGTATTACTCTCTTTATTCTATTTTAATGAAGTCGGGAATTAAGAGTGAGATCCACTCTTGCACATTAGAGTTTATGAAAGAACTGCTCGTTGATTTTTACTCTAAAGAAGATTTTAAAATTATTTCCAAAGCATTTGACTTACGAAAAATCGCACAATATTATGTTGATAAAGTAGTTGATATTAAAGAAGTAGAGTTAATTATGAGTAAAGCCCCTCTGTTTGTTAATGCTTCCAAAGAGATTCTATCAAAGATGAACGAAAAAGATGTTAAGAATATAAGAGAGAATATAAAAAGATTCTTTAATTAACAAACCAATCCAAACCTTTCTTCTTGATAATCGCTATAACTAAACCTACCCCTAAGTCTTATTTCTAATTCAGCCAATTCTTCCATTGTTCTTCCAATATCTCCCCCACAATTCCAATTTTAAAAAAACCTTCCAAAATTAAGCAATAGTTACTAAACTCCACTTGAAGATAATAATCTTCAATAATCCACAATTAACACATTAACCAAAAAGCTTAAATATTGCAGAATTTATTAATATATTAATGGAAGAAATAAAACAAAATGCAGAAGAATTTCTTTCGTCTGCAGAAGACAATTTGAAGAAAGAAAGATTTAATGCATCGGTTTCAGATTTCTTCAAGGCAATCGTGACCTATGCAGATTATCTAATTTATCAAGAGATAAAAAGAATTCCAAAAAACCATTCAGAAAGATTTGAGCTATTAGAATCAAACTTTCCAGAATTAAACAAAAAGATTAGAGAGGCATTTCAAAAATACCGTGATTCATATAATTTAAGATTAAAAAAGGAGGATGCTCTTGCTATAAGAGATTTAGCCAATGAAACAAAAAAACTTGCTTCAGATAAAAAATAGACTTAAACCTCTCCTAAATAACAAAGATATAATTGATATAATTCTTTTTGGTTCATTTGTAAAAGGAAAAGAAAATCCAAATGACATAGACATAGCAATTATAACCACTGAAAAAAATATCACTGAAATAGATGGCTTCCACACAAGCATTATAAATCCAGAAGAATTTTTTATAAATCCTCCAACGCTAGCAACAACTCTCCTAAAAGAAGGATTCAGCATAAAAAATAATAAACCTTTTTCGCAAGTTTTAAGATTCGAAAATAAAACGATGTTTAGTTATAGTTTAACAAAATTAAAAGATTCCGAAAAGGTAAGGGCTGTTCAAACATTAAGAGGAAAAAATAAAGAAAGGGGGTTCGTAGAAGAATATAAGGGATCTTGGTTATCCAATAACCTATTCACAATTCCAATAGAATCAGAACATTTATTTGAAAAACTATTTGAGAAAAATAAAATTCCTTACAAAAAGTGGAGCATATTAATACATTAACCTAAAATATAATTTATAACAAAAATGACGAACAAACTAATAAAAACAAATAACCTTATCCATTTAATAAAAAAAGAGGGGATAAAAAGGATAGATAAGAAAGCAGTAGAATTGTTCGCCAAAAAGATAGAATCTGAGACAATAAAGAAAATAAAAATTCTTAAAGAAGAGGTCATAACAAGTGGCAGAAAAACCATGAAAAAGGAAGATATAAAATATGCATTTGAAAAAGATATAATTGCCCCAGAAATTTAGTCCGAAAGCCCCTAAAACCTCTCTTTAAGCTTTATTTCTAATTCATCTAATTCTTCCCTTGTTCTTTCTCTTCCCATTTTTTCCCAAAATTTTAATTTTAAAGAAACCTTCCCAAATTAAGCAATAGTTAAAATAACTGCATTGTTTAAATGATGGGCCTTTGGCAGTTATCCATTAGAGAACTGCGTACAAAATATCATGTAACTTACGCAGTTCATATATTCTACAATTATAACAGCAAGAAAAATTGATAAAAAAACGCATTACAAAAGCCTCAACAAATCAAAAACATTAACAAATTCAATTTTACAACCATTAAGATTAATGGTTTTCCGATTTATTCTATATCCAACTATAAAAGCTCTTTTTGGTTTATATTCCCTGATAAAAGAAGATAAACTGCGTTCTACTTTACCAAATGGATTCAACTTGACCTCTATTGGAATTATCTCTCCTTCTTTTTCAACAATAAAATCTACTTCCGCTTTAGATTTCGTTCTCCAATGCCTTACTGTTAAGCCCGCCTTTAATAATTCAGAAAGAACATAATTCTCAAAATTTTTACCCCCCATATCCAAACTAAAATCCTTGATGATAACATTCCTGAGACCATTATCAATAAAATAAACTTTGGGTTGTTTAGTGATTTCCTTTAGTTTATTCTTGAAAAACGGTTGCAACAAAGTAATTATGTAACTTTTCTGCAATGCATCAAGATATTTTTTTACAGTTTCAAAAGACAAGCCTATCTCTTTGCCAATTTGATCATAAGATAACAAATTTCCCTGATTTAAAGAAAGATATTTAACAAATCTTTCCAAAGAAACACTATCATCTATAGAAAAAACATTTGCAACATCTTTTAAAATCATGGTATCGTATAAGTCTCTTAAAATAGTTTTTTTCAACTCAACATCCTGGTTAAGAACAACCTTAGGATAGCCCCCATAAGTACAATGTTCCCATATCATTCTTTTTAATATTTCATCATTAAATTCCTTCTGCATTCTAGCATCCAAAAACTCATTTAGTGAAAAGGGATAAAGTCTTATAATAGAAACTCTACCAACCAAAAAAGAAAGTACATTTTTAGCCAATATACTTTCAGAAGAGGATGTCAACCAAATTCTATAGCCCTTATCAGCAAGATATTTTAAATTTCTTCCAGCATTCTTACAATAATGAACTTCATCAAAAATTACAATATCCCAGCCAGGCATATATTGTATCTCAAATTTCTTTATATCCTTCTCAAATAAATCTCTGATATCTGGATCATCAAATAATAAATATTGAAACTTAAATTTTTTAGCCTCATCTTTTAAAAATGTTGTTTTTCCAGCCTGCCTAGCACCAACTAAGGCAATAACAGAGTATACTTTCTCAATCTTACCAAACGTATCTCTTATATCTCTTTGAATAAACATAGATTAAGCAACAACACATACTATTTAAATCTTACTAAAGTTAATTTATAATCTAATTTTAGTAATACTAAAGTTAGAAACAGACCATATTTCTTCATATCTCCCCAACAATTCACACATTTAAAAACCTTTCTATTGTAGTCACTTCCTAATAGGTACTTTACAATTATGACAGCAAGAAAGATAAAGAGAAAACTTTATAAAGTATGCACCATATAAAATGCATATATTATAAAATACGCACTAAATATAGAGCACACAATATAAACAAAATGGATAAAGAAATAATAAAAGAATATATAGAAAAATCAAATCCTTGGTGGACTAAGGAGTTTAACATTCCTTATTACAAGGAAAGAGAAATTTACAAAGAAATTCAAAGATACCTCAAATCAAAACAGATAGTCAGTATAGAAGGTCTCAGAAGGGTTGGAAAAACTACCACAATGAAAAAAATAATAGAAGATAAGATAAAAGAGGGATTTTCAAAAAGAAACATCTTCTATTTTTCATTTGACGATTTTGCAAAGATAAGGATTAGTGAAATCATTAAAGTATACGAGGAGATAATTGATAAAAAAACTCTTAAAGAAAAATTTTTATTTGTTTTTGATGAAATTCAAAAAGTTGAGAATTGGAGCGAACAAATAAAGAGAATATATGATGAAAATGAAAATATAAAGTTTATTGTATCTGGCTCAGAATCGTTGTTCATAAAAAAGAAGTCAAGAGAAAGTCTCGCTGGAAGAATATACTCTTTTGTCATGAAACCCTTAAGCTTCAAAGAACACTTAGAATTCAAAGGAGTAAGAATAGAAAACGTCTGGCTGCAAAGAGAAGCAATAATAAAAGAATTCAAAAAATATCTGATAACCAACGGCTTCCCAGAAATAATAAACTCAGAAGAAGATATTGCTATTAAATATATAAATGAAAGCATAATAGAAAAAATATTATATAGAGACTTAAATGAAGTCTTCAATATAAAAGACCCTTCAGTAATCAAATCACTCTTTGATATAATCTATAATAAACCCGGGCAGATTATTGAGATACAGGAAATTGCGGGAGAAATTGGAATAAGTCGTAACCTTGCATCTGAGTATCTTAGTTACTTGGAAGAATCATACCTCATAAAAAAATTATACAATTACTCAAATAATGCTAGAAAAACACAAAGAAAAATGAAAAAATATTATTCCACTCTGATAAATCCCCTTTTAATAAAAGAAAAATTCTCTGAAGTATTTGAACAGGCAATTGTAATTAATCTGTCTTCAGAATTCTTTTGGAGAGATGCATATCAAAATGAGGTAGATATAATAAAGACAAATCCTCTGCAGGCAATTGAGATAAAATCTGGAGATATAAAAGAACGAGATTTAAACTCCATTAAAAAGTTTAACAAGAAATTTAAGCCAGAAAAAGTTTATGTTTTATCCTACAACACAAAAAAAGATCATGATGAAATAAAAATCATCCCATTTTATGAATTCCTATTAAAAGAAAAACAGTGAAATTCCAATTCATCCAATTCTTCTCTTGTTCTTTCTCTTCCCATATCTCCCTCACAATTTCAATTTTAAAAAAACCTTCCCAAATTAAACAATAGTTATGAATACCTGCATTGTTTAAATGGCTGGTATTTGGCAGTTATCCATTAGAGAACTGCTACAAAGAGTCATGTAACTTACACAGGCCTCTATACTTTACAATTATGACAACAAGAAAAGATAAAATTCCAAGCAAACCGTCAAAAACCAAAATGTCAAGAACCCATCGCTGAAGCAATGGGCGTGCTTGGGTTCTTGAGCACTACCGAGAACCAATTGCTCACACCGAGCTGAAGCAGGGTGGGTGCAGTCGAAAGGTTCTCGGAGTCTTAAGAGTTAACCAAAAAGCTTAAATAGTAAATATCTTATATTTTAGTAATAAAACTACTAAAATGAATTAAAAATGCAATTAAGTAAATTAGAAAACCAAGCATATGAAACTCTAAGAAATAATTCAGTTTACTTATTTGAAATCAGAGATTTAAGTCTAATATTAAATATAAATAAAACAAAGACATATAATTTAATAAAAGCCCTAAAGAAGAAAAAAGCCATAGAAAAGATTGGAAAAGGTAAGTTCATGCTAAAAGAAGCAAACGAATACGAAATCGCCTCCGAAATAAATTCCCCCTCCTATATATCATTCATATCTGCGTTAAATTATTATGGTTTCTCAGACCAGATGCCTAGAAAGATTTATCTATCTTCACTAAAGTACTCGAAAGAACTTGATAAATTTAAATTTATAACATTATCAAAGCATAGATTTTTTGGATATACAAAGATTGGAAATATAGTTATAGCAGAGAAAGAAAAAGTAATATTAGACTCCCTGTTATTTCCAAAATATTCTTTAGGAATTAAAGAAGTTGAAAGAAGTTTAGTAAGATCAATAAGCGAATTAGACTTAAAAAAACTATTTGATTACGCAATAAAAATGAATAGTAAGTCTGTTCTAAGAAGGCTAGGATACATATTAGAGAAAATAAATATTAAGAACAAGGAAATTAACAAAATTAGAAATCATATAGGCAAGGGCTATGAACTTCTAGACCCATCTATTAAAAGAAAAAACAATTTAAACAAGAGGTGGCTATTAGACATTAACATATGATAACAAAAGAAGAATTATCTGAAGTAAAACAGAAGAGAAGAACATCTTTGTACTATGAAGAGAAAGAGTATTTACAATATATCTTTCTTGAAGAAATATCAAGACTATCTGATAATTTTACTTTCAAAGGAGGAACCTGTTTAAGAATATGCTACGGTCTAGAAAGAGCTTCAGAAGACTTGGATTTTAATACTAATTTATCATTAAAAGAACTAAAAGAAACGATAAACAAATGTCTAAATAAGTTCTATTTGTTGAACATAAAATATGAAATATTGTCTATAAAAGAGTTTGAAGGCAATCTTCGTTTTGAGATAAGATTTCAAGGTCCCCTATATGCTGGAAATAAAAACTCAACAAATACTCTAAAAATAGATTTTAACAAAAAGAAAATTAAGAATAAAAAAGCGAAAGTAGTTCAGAAATTATTTTCAGATATTCCTCTATTTACAATATTAGTACTAAGTGAAGAAGAGATATTAGCTGAAAAAATAAGGGCATTGTCCATGCGCTCAGAACCTAAGGACTTATATGATATATGGATTTTAATAAATAAGGGAATCAAGATAGATAAAGCCCTTGTTAATTCTAAGCTAAAAGAAGAAATGAGCCATATTGAAAATATAAAAATCATCCCTAAAGAAGAATACAATAAAACACTATCTCCATTGCTAAGTAACTTACCTAATTATGAGCAAGTAAAAAATGAAGTAGAATCTTTAATCAAAAAAGAATTCATCAAACAATAAACTATTTTAGCTCTCATCTCAATAAAACCAAAATTCCCCATCTTTAAAAACCTTTCTATTTGTTATAACTATGTAATAGTTAAAATAACCGTTGGAAACAGGAACTTCATAAAATTCATTCAATAATTATCCAAAAATTTTCCTCACAGAAGATTTTAAATATAAACAAGGCATTATCAATTTATGAAAAACCAAATAAAATCAATTGAGCCAAAAATTAAGAAAATATTAAAAAAACATAAAATAACCAGGGCAGGTGTTTTTGGTAGCTATGCACGTGGAGAGCAGAAAAAGGGTAGTGATGTTGATATTTTAATAAAATTTAATGGGAGTTTACTTGATTTAGTAGGATTAGAGATGGAATTGAAAAAGAAGTTAAGAAAAAAAGTAGATTTGCTTACATATGGGGGGATTCATCCTTTATTGAAGAAAATAATACTAAAAGAGGAAGTTAGGATAATATGAATAAAAACCATCTAATATTTCTTGAACATATATTAGCAAATATAGAACTTATTGAAAAATCTACAACAAATATTTCAAAAAAAGATTTTGAAAATCAGAAAAACAACGTGCCACCACACCTTGAAACCTCAAGATTTGGAGAATCTTGATGGCCGTCAAAGATTTACATCTTTGAGGGGTGTGGTTTGATTGGCACTTGTTTTTTGGATGTTCAAGATACAACTCCACACTTAAATGTGGAGTTTTCTGTCAAGTATCTTGACATCAAGAAAGAAACAGAAAGCAAGACGCTCAAATAAGATTGAAAATCTTGAAAATTCTGCAAAGGAGATATTAAAATGGACAAAAAAGATTCTATAAAAGTAATAAAGAGATTTGTTGAAAAATTAGGAAAAGATTATAATATAGAAAAGATAATATTTTTTGGAAGTAGAACTACCAATAAATACCACAAAGATAGTGATATAGACTTAACAATTATTTCAAAATATTTTGAAGGAGTTAATAGAATTTTAAGAGGTGCCAATATGTACCAATATTGGGGAGCTCTAATCCCTGTAGACTTCTTAGGTTATACGCCAAAAGAATTTAATTTGCTAAGAAAAAAGATCTCCATAGTTAAAGAAGCATTGGAAAAAGGAATCATTATTGATTAAGATTATTTCCCTTATCCTAAACTTCTTTCTCTTCCAATATCTCCCCCACAATTCCAATTTTAAAAACCAGATAAATCTCTTCACCCTATTAATTGATACCCTAAGCAATCGTTATGAATACCTGCATTGTTTAAATGACTGGTCTTTGGCAGTTATCTATTAGAGAACTGCTACAAAGAGTCATGTAACTTACGCAGTTATCTATAGAGAAGTTTGAATAATTCAGATTGTGAAATTTGCAGTCGCTGAAACAGCAAGATTTCGCTTCCTTCAAACTTCTCTTAGAGATTTTGCAGGTTTTTGCAAAATTCTCTATACTTTACAATTATGGCAACTGCAAGAAAATACAATTCACCCATGCAAAAGCCATTAAAATCGAAAACCAAAAGGTTTATAAGTATCATGTCCATTATACTTACCATGATTATACAAAGACCAAAAGAAGAAGAAAAAGTAAATTCGGTAAAAAAATGGACCCTTTTATATGGAAGAAGAAAAACAGGGAAAACATTCTTAGTTAGAAATTTCATAAAACATGACGAATACTTTTTCGTAAAATCAAACAAGAATATTCTGACAAAAGATAACCAGTCCATAAGTTATGAGACGTTCTTAGAAATAATGAAAATAAGATTAGCAGATAACAAAACAATTGTTGTAGATGAATTTCATAGACTTGGAGTGGACTTTTTTGAACTGCTTCACGCCATGAAAAAACAAGGAAGATTAATACTAATTTCATCAACATTATACCTTGCAAAAAAACTAATTAATTCAAAATCTCCCTTGTTAGGCTTATTCGCTGAAATACCATTAGAGATAATTGACCTAAAAGATACATTGAGAACAGTCCAAAAATCAGACTTTGATAAAAAAGATAAACTAGAAATAGCGATAATGCTAAGAGAGCCCCTAGCAATAGAATACTATAATAAAGAACTTAAGGCAGAAGATATAATTTATAATATAATAACAGACTCGTCAAAATCTGTTCCTGCATTGGTTGGAGAAATATTCGCAGAAGAAACTAGGGAACTTTCTGGAGTCTATGAAGGAATTTTAAGAGGCATTGCTTTGGGAAAATCGAACTCTGGAGAAATATCAAATTACTTATTTTCAAAAAGATTGATAAATAAAGATGATCCAAGTACAATACAACAATACCTTAACAACCTAATTCTTTTCGGAATAATCAAGAGATTAAACATATTTGATAAGAAGAAATTTTCATACAAAATAATATCTCCTCTTTCAAGGATATTCTATTATATGGATGAAAAATATAATATTTCTGAAAGAAAACCAACCAAAAGCGAAATACAGTCCATACTAAAAGAGGTTATGCCGAAAATAGTTGAGGATAATATAAGAGAGATTTTAGCTAAGAATTATGGTTTAAGAGAAAACATTGCGGAAGAAAAGGATTTTGGAATAGACGGCTTACTGCTAAAATTCAAAAAACCAGAGATAGCTTTAGAGATAAAATGGAGTAATATGGATAAAATAGATACCGAAGAAATAGCTGATAATCTAAATAAATTTAATGTAAAAAAGACAATTCTTTTTGTGCAAGATAAAGATAATATTGGAGAAAATAATAAAAAGCTCAAAATAATCGATATTGAAGACTTAACAAGCGATTGACAAAATCTCCAATTCTTCCATTGTTCTTCCCATATCTTCCCCCACAATTCCAATTTTAAAAACCAGATAAATCTCTTCACCCTATTAATTGATACCCTAAGCAATCGTTATGGATAACTGCATTGTTTAGAGAAGTTTGAATTATTCGTTTTGCGAAACTCGCAGCATCAAAGAGTAGCGAGGTTTCGCTTCTTTCAAACTTCTCTTAGAGAACTTTGAGCAATTTTACAAAGTTCTCTTTAAATGATAGGCCTTTGGCAGTTATCCATTAGAGAACTGCTACAAAGAGTCATGTAACTTACGCAGTTATCTATAGAGAAGTTTGAATAATTCAGATTGTGAAATTTGCAGTCGCTGAAACAGCAAGATTTCGCTTCTTTCAAACTTCTCTTAGAGATTTTGCAGGTTTTTGCAAAATTCTCTATAATTTACAATTATGACAGCAAGAAAGAAACCCATATCCTCATAAAAACATTAGTTCTCCAAAACCTTCAAAACTTTTTCCCTAAAACTCTTATCATAGTTTTTTAAATATCTTCCAAGTTTCTTTAAATCTATCTTCCTCTTAAACTCCAGCATAACTTCCTTAGACATACTTAGCCCATAAAAAAACATATCAATAAAGGTCTTCTCTATATCGGAATAAGGTAAATAGTAATTCCCATCCAAATAATATTCAAATCCGAAAATATTCCATTTTTTAGCCCTTTTTAATAAAACATTTGTTCCAAAAACTTTTCTAACTCCTTCTCTAACAATTTTAGAAGTAACTACAATAGGAACCGTTTCTTGCTCCCACAAACCATGAAAACTCAAAGCGTTTTGCAATCCTAAATAAGCAGGCGAAAAACAAAAAACAACAAGAGAAGAATCTTCATCCTTAGAATAATGTCCCTTTGTCACTCTAAATATCTTTTCAGACTTTAAAAGATTATGAACTAAAAGTTTAGCATAATCATCTTTTTTATTTCCTACTATTCTTTTTATACTTTTAAAATCAACTACTGGACTTTTCTCAAACAAAGTCATTACATCATCTAGATATTTGGATTTTCCCATTTTCTTTTTATATACTCCATCATTCCCTCAGAACTTGGAACAATTCCTTGTATAATTATGGTCTGCAAATTCTCTTCATCAACAGGTTTAGAATAATTCTTTATTAAATCATAAACCTCTCTTATTTCTTTTACATTTCTCAAAAACCGAAGAAGAAAAAAGACATCATAAAGATCTCTTATTTTTTTTCTTTTAAGATATGTCACGCATTTCTCTTTTATCAAAGATTCTGCACTTAATCCATAAATAGAAATAAAATTTCCATCTATCTTCTCGTAATCAAGTAAAACACCTTTTATCTTCTGAAAAGTCGCCTCAAACCTAACAGAAGTTCTCCCATACAAAAGTTCAGAATAAATACTCCTCTCAGATAATTTCTTCTTTTTAATCGTGAAACTCTCTCCCAACAGATAGTCAAAAAATAAGTTTATAGCCCTCAAATCTCTGAAAAGATAAAAGTCCAAATCTTCGGAAAACCTCTCTCCATTATAACATCTCCATATAGAGGTTCCACCATGTAAAACAGCATTTGAAAAAAACCTGTAAACTCCCAAGACAATCAAATCTTGAGCAAGGGCTATATCTCTATGAGTTTGTCTTTTCATTTTGTTTGCCAACGGAATCTTCTTGATCATGTATTTAACAAAGGTTATACATTTATATATCTTTCGTTTTTATCATGTCATGAACCCTCGAACTAAAATCCGGAACGTGCTAGGGTCATCAAGATGTTTTTCGTAGATTTTAACATCTTGAGTGCATCCAAGAACAAAAATTTCTTACAATGTTCTTGGTGTCTTGAGCACCATCAATATTTGATTTGCTTACACGCGGACTAAAGTCTGGAGATTGCGCAAATGCAAATCTTGAGGTTTCAATTCCAATTTTAAAAACCCTATAAATCTCTTCACCCCATTAATTGATACACTAAGCAATAGTTAAAATACCTGCATTGTTTAAATGACTGGTCTTGGCAGTTATCCATTAGAGAACTGCTACAAAGAGTCATGTAACTTACGCAGTTATCTATAGAGAAGTTTGAATAATTCAGATTGTGAAATTTGCAGTCGCTGAAACAGCAAGATTTCGCTTCCTTCAAACTTCTCTTAGAGATTTTGCAGGTTTTTGCAAAATTCTCTATACTTTACAATTATGACAGCAAGAAAAATTGATAAAAAGAATGCATTACTAAAGCCCTTTAACTTTCTTCAATTCTTTTTCCAAATAATCAAAAGCACGATGCCCCACCACACCCTAAATGGTGTGGTTTGCAAAGGGGCTCGTGCTTTGGATGCAAGAGAAATCCATAAAAGATTTCTCTGCACAGAGATTTTAGTTAATCAAAAATCTCTTGTGCTCAAGATGCTCCACGCCTTGAAACCTCAAGAACAAAGTTCTTGATGACCATCAAAGATTCACATTTTTGAGGGGAGTGGTTTGTCTCAAGCATCTTGACATCACACAATCTTCTAAATTCATAAAGCCCAACTTTTTCCTTCCCGTAGAATTATCCTTGACCTCAACATAAACCTTTCTAACCAAAATACTATAAATCCCACAATATTGAAAATTGAATGAATAAAATAAATAAAAAGTTTCAAACTAAAAAACTAGAAATTCAACAAAGATTAGCACAATTCAAATCTTTAAAAGAAAATGAAATGTTCAAAGAACACCTATTCTGCCTTTTAACACCCCAGTCAAAGGCCCAATCTTGTTGGCAAGCAATAGAGGAATTATCTAAAATACCGGAAAAAGAATGGACTTTAGAGGACATAACAAACATTCTAAAAAGCAAGACAAGATTTCACAACACAAAAGCAAAAAGAATACTAAATGCTTCACTGACATATAAACAAATAATCTCTCAAATTAACAATCCACCATTATCAACAATAGAATTACGCAATAATATCTCAAGAATAGTAAACGGCTACGGATTAAAAGAAGCAAGCCATTTTCTAAGAAACATAGGAAAATCAAATAACGAAATAGCAATACTAGACAGACATATATTAAGAAACTTAAAACAACTAAAAATAATAAAAGATGAAAAAATAAAATCAAACAAAGATTACTTAGAAAAAGAACAATCCTATCTAAATTTTGCAAAATCAATTAACATCCCCGCAGACGAATTGGACTTATTCTTCTGGCAAAAAGAAAACGGAGAAATTTTTAAGTAGTTAATTTCTGTCAAATTGTTTGAAATTTATTATAGAGAATTCTGAAAAACCTCAAATTCAAAACTCTCTAAGAAGGACTTTGATGCGATTTCCTTCGGAAATTGGGGTTATTCAAAGTCCTCTATAGAAGATATTTGGATAACTAAAGATTCCTAATTGTCTTAGTCAATGGAACAAAAACTCTTTCTTTGTAAGATCCCCATAAATCCGAAATTGATCCCTTCCCGGTTCTTCTTTTATCTTTAGATTCAACATCAACAATAATATAACTTCTATGTCCGTCTATATCAAATGGAAATTTAGGAGGTCCATAAACTAAAGAAGGCTTTGTCATAGAAGCTAATCCAAACACTCCCTGGTTTACATTTCCTGCTTCTCTCAATAAGTTTGCAAGCTTTCCTCTATTCAAAAACATATTTGAAGCTTCAGCCAGAGGATGAACAATTGTCCTAATTCCTTTTGATAATGCTCCAAAAGAAACCATATGTCCAGAATAAACAAGCCCTCTCGGTAAATCTTCTCCATCTCCTAAAAATTCAAACTCTCTTGCATTCCCCGAAACAACACCAAAGCTATCAGCGGGAAATGTCCTTAAAACATTAGATCTATACTGAAACTGCCCAGCACTGGTCAATTGATTATACCATAAAAAAGGCAACCTTGTTACAAAATCGTTCCAACTCTGAGAATCTTTTTGACTCTCAATTAATTTATCCAAATCCGATTTTTCTTTATTTGTCATTATAATCCAGACATACTGCACCAATTTCCTTAAAAACGATTTATATACTGGAAGACATAGTTAAACTCATCAAAGCAAAGTACTAACATTTATAATTATTCGAAACTTATAATCTCATGCCAAAAAAACTAATTGTTCTATCTCTTGGAGGTTCATTAATAATTCCAGACGAAGTAGATTACAAATACATAGAGAAATTTAGATCTGTTCTTCGTTCTTTATACAAAACCCACAAATTTGTAGTTGTTTGTGGTGGAGGTGCTACAGCAAGAAAATACATCGCTCCTCTAAAAAAAGAAGGAAAATCCTCAAGAGAACAAGCAGCAGCTGGAATCTCTGCAACAAGAATGAATGCGAGATTCATGATGCAATTCTTCGGAAAAAAAGAAGCCAATGACACTCTTCCCCTAAGCATGAAAACTGTAAAAAACAATCTAAGAAACAATAACGTTGTTTTTTGTGGCGCCCTAAGATTTGCCCCAAAAGAAACAACAGACGGAAGCGGAGCAAAACTAGCCAACTTCCTAAAAACAGATTTCATAAACCTCACAAACGTTCCTGGCCTTTACACCTCAAATCCGAAGACAAATAAGGATGCAAAATTCATTCCTAAAATAAGCTGGAAAGACTTCGACAAAATGGCAAATAAGATAAAATTTGAAGCAGGACAACACTTCGTCTTAGATCAAGCAGCGGCAACTTTGATTCATAAAAAGAGAGTTTCAACGTATATTATTTCTGGTCAAGACCTAAAACAATTAAAAAATATCCTTCAAAACAAAAAGTTTAAAGGCACTTTGATACGTGATTGAAAGAAGCAAAATGATAACAGAGAAAAACATAGAAAAAGCAAAGCAATTAATCAAGAATTCAAAAGACAAAACCATAAAAGTCCTAAGCCAAGATCATGATTTTAATAGAAAAATAATAGAATACGGAAAATTTCAGGAAATAGTCTTCCCAAATCCTGAAGTAAAAACACAAAGAAAACTAAAATACATCGAATTTGGCCTTGATCGCGTTTCAGCAAAAGCAGCAGCAAAAAACAATATAAAAATAGTCTACGATTTCTCCAGACTAATAAATCTCAAAAGAAAAGAAAAAGCATTAGAATTAGAAAAACTCCTTAAAATGCTAGAATTAGTCAAAAAACACGCAGTCTCATTTAAGTTCATCAACGCAAAAAACAAACAAGCACTAACTTTTTAGTTGAGACTTTACCAAGTGAAACTTAAAGATTTGTAAGCAAATCTTTTTAACTAATGCTTTACATAATTTAGCATGACTTCAGATCAAGAAATACAAAAGATCATTGAATCTCTCTCCCCTTTAGAAAGAACCATCTTTCCACACTTACATCTCTCAATTAAAGAAATAAGAGAGAAAACAAATCTCGATTCTGTCTCACTTACAAGAGCCCTTCAATTTCTATCAAACAAAGGATTAATTGTTCTAACAAAAAAAACAAAAACAATTATAGGTTTAGGAACAAATGGAATACAATACAAGAAAACAGGTCTTCCAGAAAGAAAGCTCTTAGCCCTTTTAGAAACGAAAAATCACATTCCTCTTCAAGAAGCTCAAAAACTAAGCAAACTCAGTGATAATGAATTCAAAGTCTCCTTAGGAGTTTTAAAATCCAAAGTGTTAATTGAGTTGAACAATGGAAGAATCTCTCTAAACGCGAACAAGTCAGAACTTGCAAAAAAAACAATTGAAGAATCATTATTAGAAATCCTTCCAACAGAACATGCCCTATTAAAAGATGAACAGCTCTTGGCTCTACAAAACTTACAAAGAAGAAAAGAAATTATAGAACTAAATCAAAAATCCTCTTTTTCTTTCACACTAACAGACTTAGGAAAAAAACTAGAAGGAAAGCCCCTCTCTTCAGATTTAATAGAATCTGTTTCCCCAGATATTATAAAATCTTGGAAAGCAAACATAAAATTCAGATCTTACGACATTTCTTCTCCAGTTCCAAAAATATATGGAGGGAAAAAACATTTCGTAAACCAAGCAATAGAATACGGAAAAAGAATCTGGCTAGATCTCGGGTTCAAAGAAATGACAGGAACAAAAGTCCAAACAGGTTTCTGGAATTTCGATGCTCTATTCACTCCCCAAGATCATCCAGTAAGAGAAATGCAGGATACTTTCTTCATCAAAGACATTTCAGGACAACTTCCAAAATCTAAAGAACTTGTTTCTAAAGTAAAACAAGTTCATGAATCTGGTTTAGAAAAAAGTAAAGGTTGGCAGTATGAATGGAAAGAATCTCCAGCGATACTTTCAGCTTTAAGAACACACACAACTTGCCTCTCGGCACAGATACTTTCAAAGCTAAACATAAAGAAAGACCTCCCTGCAAAATTCTTCTCAATCGGAAAAGTATTTCGAAATGAAACCGTAGACTGGTCTCATGGATTCGAATTTTATCAATCTGAAGGAATTGTCATAGATGAAGATTTAACATTCCAAGACCTTCTAGGCTTCCTAAAAGAATTCTACACAAAAATGGGATTCGAAAAAGTTAGATTCACTCCAGCATACTTCCCTTACACAGAGCCAAGCGTAGAAGTCTCCGTTTTCCATCCAGAAAGAAAAGTCTGGCTTGAACTTGGAGGGGCAGGAATCTTCCGTCCAGAGCTAACAATCCCATTATTAGGAAAATCAATTCCAGTTCTAGCTTGGGGACAAGGATTCGATAGAATAATTACAGATTATTACAAAATTCGTGATTTGCGTGAAATGTATTCTAATAACTTAACACAATTAAGAAAAAAGAGGGCATTCATAAAATGAGAATATGGGAAATTCTAATCTGGATAATAGTCACAATATTAGTCGCACTAGGAATATATGTATTATTCCAGCCAGTATAATATGAAAATAAGAATAGAAGACATAGGATTTTGGATAATTATCGCATTAATAATAACGGTAGCTATTTGGAAATTAATAGGTTCTCCAACAGATACAGCCTCCATAATTTCAATAGCTTTATTTGTCGCAGGTTCAGAAATTTTAATATGGAAAACTTTGTTTAAAATTGACAAAAAAACAACTATCGGATTTATGAAAATCAGAAAAACAATGTGCCACCACACCTTGAAACCTCAAGATTTTTCAAATCTTGATGGTCGTCAAAGATTTACATCTTTGAGAGGTGTGGTTTGATTGGCACTTGTTTTTTGGATGCAAGTGAAATCTTTTATGGATTTCACTGCACAGAGATTTTCAAAAAAATAGAAAAATCTCTTGTGTTCAAGATACAACTCCACACTTAAGTGTGGAGTTTTCTGTCAAGTATCTTGACATAAAAAACGACATGGATAAAAAGCACAACGAACTAAAGAATTTAATTAGAAATAAAATATAAAAATGGCAAACGTAAAATTCCCAAGAAAAGGGTTTGAATCCTTCCTAGGAAAGAAAATAACAGAAGAATTGAAAGAAAAGATTCACCTATTCGGAACTCCTGTTGAATCTCTCTCCGATTCAGAAATAGAATTAGAAATCTTCCCGAATAGGCCAGACTTACTTTCAATGCAAGGCTTTCTCAGATCATTCAAAGCATTCTTAAATATAAAAAATTCTATAGGATTAAAAAGATATTCCCTAAAGAAGCCAGAGAAAGGTTACAAAGTGACAATTGATTCAAGTGTGAATCCAGTAAGGCCGTACACTGCTTGTGCAATTGTTAAAAATCTAAAATTCACAGATGAAGCCATAAAAGAAATAATAGACCTACAAGAAAAACTCCATGGAACAATCGGAAGAAATAGAAAAAAGGTAGCCATAGGAATATATCCTCTTGAAAAAATTAAACTTCCAATTAAATATCTTGCAATGGATCCAAAAAAAATACAATTTATCCCATTAGAATCAGATAGAGAAATGAATGGCCTTCAAATCCTTCAGAAACATCCTGCCGGAAAAGAATATGCTCACTTATTAGAAGGAGAAATCAAATATCCTGTTTTCATGGATGCAAATAACAAAATACTTTCAATGCCTCCCATTATCAACTCAAACGAAACAGGAAAAGTTTCTGAAAACACAAGAGAGATATTCGTAGAATGCTCCGGCACTGACTTCCAAACATTAGAAAAAACCCTTAACATTATCATTACTACTCTTTCAGATCTCGGAGGAAATGTCTATCAGATGTCCTTAGATTACGGAAAAGAAAAAATAATAACCCCTAACCTTTCTCCAGAAAAAATGAAAATCTCTCTGTCTGAAATAAACAAACTCCTCGGAACAAAAATCAAAGAACAAGAACTGCAAAAATTACTTCGAAAAATGGGTCTAGATTATTCCAAATCTACTGTTTCCATTCCTGCCTGGCGTTCAGACATATTACATCCAGTAGACATAACTGAAGATGTGGCAATAGCTTACGGATATGACAACTTTGTGCCTTCAATTCCAAAAGTATCAACTGTCGCATCTGAATCTATAGAGTCAAAGATATCCTCTAAACTCTCAGAAATACTTTCAGGTCTTGGTCTAACTGAGATTTCAACTTATCATTTAATAAAATCTCAAGAAGCAAAACTCTTCAAACTAAAAAACCCAATTGAATTAGAAGATAGTAAAACAGAATATAAATTTCTACGCCCTAGTCTATTAATCCCAGCATTAAGAATTTACACAGAAAACAAAGATTCGGACTATCCCCAGAAAATCTTCGAAATAGGAACAGTCTTCTCAGAAAGTAACAAAACAGAAACAGGAATCAAAGAAAACGAGAATTTAATCATCGCATTATCTCCAAGTAATTTCACAGATCTAAAGCAAATCCTTGATTACCTCTCTTCTTCATTATCTCTTGAATTCAAATTAGTTCCCTCAGAACATTCTTCTCTAATTCCCGGAAGAACAGGAAAAATCCTCCTCGGAGACAAACCAATAGGATACCTCGGAGAAGTTCATCCTAAAACACTAAATCAATGGAAAATCAAAATGCCTCTCTCCATTTTAGAGATTAATCTTGAAGAGATCTTTTCTCTTTTGTCAAGAACCACCCACTAACCTCAAGAATCCTTGATTCTTGACGGCTGTCAGAAACTGAAAGTTTCTGAAGAGTAGGTGGCGTGTTTGGTCATCAAGATGTTTTTCGTATATTTTAACATCTTGAATGCATCCAAGACCTCAAGATTTAGGAAATCTTGATGGCCATCAAGAACTTCGTTCTTGAGGATTCTATTTTAAGGAATTCTTGGTGTCTCACGAACTAAAGTAGGGAGCTTGCGCAAACAACAAATCTTGACATGTCAAAAATGGATTAACCAAAATAATTTTTTTCTACTTTCTCATTACTCACCGGCTTCTTAACACCCTCGAGAATTTTCTTTATTTCTTCCTTATTCTTATTCCAAACAGAAGTTATTTTAACAATAAGCTCGGCTTCCTTCTTCTCATCATATTCAACCTCTCTATCCAAAGAAAGCACAATTAAATCACTAAATTGGGAATAAATTTCTGAAACTAACTTTCTATCACTCTCTCTCATTGAATTCACATAAACCATATACATCCTAGGAACATTCATAGGATTAAGCAACATTTCCAAGAAAGAAAGAGAATTAACAATTTTCTCCATCACAACTTTTCGTACATGTTTTAATAAAACTCTGGATTCTCTATCAATTTTCTCTATATCGAAGTTCTGATTCAATTCATCAAATCCTGGCAACTTGTGCTTTTTTGCCAATTTCTCATAATTTTCTTTTAATTCTTTTATTCCATATTCCATATTTCTAAGTTAGGAACTTGCTTTTTATAGTTAACGAAAAGCCACTACCGGGACTTGAACCCAGGACCTCGACATTTCTGGTATCACATCCTCAAAAGATGGGTAACTTATATTCTCTCTAGGGAAAGTGACTTATCAGAAAACCGTTAGGTTTTCTATAATTACCAATGTCGCACTCTACCGGCTGAGCTATAGTGGCATAAAGATTTAAAATTGAAGCCCTATAAAAACATTCTGTTAGCTGGGCGATAGTCAAATCCCTCAAATTTTAAGAGTATAAGCCTCCTAGATGTTATATAGGACAAAAAGGAGGATTTTATAAATAGATGTTAAACTACTTAAAATTTATTGATATTGCTTTGAAAATTTCC
>Ga0210057_1002168_pt1 | contig 28480 bp, 39 predicted proteins | sample CryGeyCG2114_010_2_FD_183968 | JGI IMG/M metagenome (GOLD analysis project Ga0210057, IMG submission 183968) | Groundwater microbial communities from aquifer - Crystal Geyser CG10_big_fil_rev_8/21/14_0.10 (SPAdes) (version 2) | ecosystem: Environmental > Aquatic > Deep subsurface > Groundwater ...
TAATTATCCTTTTTATGTAAAAGAAATGGAATTTCGTTTCAATCATAGAAACGAAAATGTTTATAAGCTGTTAGTTGATATATGTATTGTAAGGAGGGCAGTTTAGTGCGGAATCACTCTAATCACCAAGATATTTTATTGATAATGAAATAAGACCTAAGGGAGAATAGAATAGGAGATTAGGTAGAGTTCATTAAACTCTGCGAAATTGCGAGAAAAAGGGCAGAACAATATAGAGGCACAGATTAACATTATTTCCCAAAATTGCGCTTTCTATTTTTAAATTCTTTTAAACAATCGCCCAAGTCCTGTTTTGTAAAATCTGGCCAGAATTTATCCATGAAAATCCATTCAGAATAAGCAGATTGCCATGGAAGAAAGTTGCTTGTTCTTACAGCCCCCCCAGTCCTTATAATTAAATCTGGGGATTCTTTTAGCCAAAGGGATTTTTCTATATCTTCTTCTGAAACTTCTTTTTTACCTGATTTTAGAATCTTGTTTATTGTTGTTGTTAGTTCTAGCCTGCCCCCATATGCAAAACAGAAATTAATAATAAGGCTATTGTGCTCTTTTGTATCTTCTTCCGTTTCTCTTGCAAGTTCTGCAACATCACTTGGTACTGAAGATAAGTCTCCAATAAACCTGATTTTTACTTTATTTTCTTTTATTCTTTTGTCTTTCTTAAACTTACTGAAGAATTTTTTGAAAAGCTTGAATAAGAATTCAAGTTCAATCCTATCTCTTTTTAAGTTTTCAGTTGAAAGAACATATAGTGTTAATTCTTTAATTCCAAGTTCTTTTGCCCAGTCAAGCAGCTTTTCAATGACCTCTGCACCTTCTTCATGACCGTTCCATGGCTTTAAGTTTCTTTCTTTTGCCCATCTCCTGTTGCCATCTACAACAACTCCAAGATGATTTACTTTCAGTTCTTCTGCCATAAAGAATTAGCTGTTTTAATGTTTTTAAGTTTTATGAATCTCTAATGTTTTTTAGCGTGGTTAGCGAGTAGTAATATGTATGAAGAAATTTGCTCTTATGAAAATCTGCTTCTTGCATTCAACAAAGCTAAGAAAAGAAAAACAAAAAGAAGATATGTAAAACGCTTTCACAGAGACCTTAAAGAACACTTGGAAAAATTGAGAGAAGAACTTATTAATCAAAGTTACGAGCCATGTGAACTTAAAACTTTTATTCTGCGCGACCCCAAGACAAGAAAGATAAGTAAGTCAGCTTATCGAGACAGAGTTGTTCATCATGCTTTGTGTAATATTATAGTTCCAATTTTTGAGAAAAGTTTTATTTATGATTCTCATGCTAATCAAGTCGGAAAAGGAACATTAAAAGCATTAGAACGATTTGATAAATTCAAGCGAAAAGTTTCTAGAAATAATACAAGAGAATGCTATGTGCTAAAAGCCTATATAAAACATTATTTTGAAGAAGTTGACCATCAAATCCTCATGAATATAATTAAAAAGAAAATCAAAGACGAGAAAGTTATTTGGCTTATTGAGAAAATTCTTTCACGAAACCATAAAACAAAAAGTATGCCTTTAGGTAATTTAACAAGCCAGTTTTTTGCAAATGTATATCTTAATGAATTAGACCAATTTGTAAAACATAAATTAAGAGCGAAATATTATATTAGATATGTCGATGATTTTGTTATTATTCACGATTCTAAAACCCAGCTTGATGAATGGAAACTACAAATAAATAATTTTTTAAAAGAAAAACTAAAGATTGAATTGCACCCGACAAAATCAAATGTCTTAAGATTAGATAGTGGAATAAACTTTTTAGGTTTTAGGGTTTTTTATAATCATAAACTTATTAGAAAAAGCAATCTTCAGAATTTTGAGAGAAAATTTAATCACTTAAGAATTCTATTTGACGAAGGACTAATAAGCAGAGAAAAATCATTAGAAGCATTGGAAGGTTGGTTAGCTTATTGTTCTCATGCTAACACTTACAAGTATAGAAAACATTTAATCAGAAATTTTAATAAATTCTTTTCTCACGGCAACAAATCGTTTATTCATAATAAGAGAAAATATATTAATTATATGAAAAAAGTGAACGAAAGCGAATTAGAATTTTCAGTTCAGAAAACTTTATTTGATTATAAGAACGGCGTCAGCATACCGAACATTGCTATTAAACATGAAATAAAAGAATCAACTGTTTGGGGACATTTGATTAATCTCATAGAACATAAACAATTATCTGTTTGGGAAGTTTTGCCGAGAGAGAAGATATATAAAATTTTAAATAAGATTTATAGCTACAAAGAACGGTTGCGAGACATCAAAAAGAGATTGAAAGATAAGAGTATTTCTTATGATGATATTGCTTGTGTGATGTCGAGTATTAAATCTAAAAGAAAATTTAAGAAAAATAAAAAATGTCCTAGTTCGTGAACTTGGTTATTAAAGGCGAAACGACCATTGTCGTTGTCAAGATTAGTCCTAGCGTTAGACCTAGACCTGTTGTCAAGCCTGTTGACATACCACGCCGACCAAGTTAGCTTATTTACTTTTTGTTTATCACCGCCGTTTCACACGTTAGGTGTTACGGCTGTATTTTATAAGAGCGAGGCTCCCATAGTAAACAAGCGTATAACCCAGCTCACATCGTAATAACGGTTGCTAGGACAATTAGAATAAAATAAGATATTATAAAAACTTATCTTTTTGTAAGACCATCAATAATCTTTCTTACATCTGATTCATTTGCTGAACCAACATAAGATTGAATTGCAGAATAAATTTGGTCTGTTGTTAATAGTCTTGTTCTTAATTCGTCTCTTTCTTTCAAAGCAAGTCCTATCTGGTCAATTTGCTCTGGTTTTAACATTCCTTCTAACGTTTGTAGTTGAACTCTTGCTCTGTCGACGCTAACGCCTTCGGCGTTATCTGTAGCGTCTCAGACGCTATAAAAGGCGAAACGACCACCGTCGTTGTCAAGCCTAGCCCTAGCGTTAGACCTAGACCCGTTGCCAAGCCCGTCGACATACCACGCCTTCAAAATACCTTTGTCACTAACATCTGGCAAATATTGTCCAAACATAGTATCATGACCATGTTCGCTTTTCCCAAGTTCAAACGTTTTACCAACAATTTCAGCGACTTCATCTTTAGAACGTGCAAATTTGCTCTCAACAAAATCTGGATGTCCTAATTTTGTTAAAAGTAGTTTGTGTTTCATAGCTTGTTTTTCTGTTAAATCTTGATTAAGAACCAAACCATCTCTTCCTATAACATAAACTCCACTACCTTCTAATTTTTCCCATCTTCCATCAACATCTAAGTTTACTCCATAGTGAACTAAACTCTCGTTTGGATTAATTAAACTTAAACCCAATCTAGCTGCTTGTGTTAATGTTCTGCTACCTGTTTCATAAGGCAAAATAACTTTTACAGCTTCTCCTCTTGTAGCTGACAAAGTTGAAGTATCCCAATAAGTATTAACGATGTCTGGAGCGTTTTGAAAATTTCTAACACCTAAAAGTCTTATATCTGCTTCTGAAGGTATAACACCTTCGCCTTTTTGCCATCTTGCTAAAAAAGCTGGAGCTTTGTCTACATTTCTACCATAATGCGGTTCTAATGTTCTGCCTTCTAGTTGTATTTTTTTCATGTGTTTTTTAGTAATTACGCCTTTTTAAATCTTTTGGTTCTGTTACCCCTTAGAAGTTATTTCTCTTTCCCAATTTCTTTAAAACCAGTGTATTTCCAGAGAACTTTTGGCACTTTGATTGAGCCATCTTCCTGCTGGTTATTTTCTATTAATGTTATCATTAATCTTGATAATGCAAGTCCTGAGCCATTTAGGGTATGCGCGAATTTTAATTCGCCCTTGCTTTGATATTTTGTGTTCATTCTTCTTGCCTGGAAATCAGTGCAGTTAGAGCATGATGATGTTTCAAGATATTTTTTCAGATAGGGCGAATATGTTTCTAAATCATAGGTTTTTGCAGATGCAAAACCAGCATCTGCTGTTGCCAGAAGAATTTTACGATACGGAATCTCTAGTCGTTTTAGTATTTCTTCTGCATTTTTTGTCATTTCTTCCAAGAATTTCCAGGAATCTTCCTGCTTGCAGATATACACCATTTCTACTTTTTCAAATTCATGAAGCCTGAACAAGCCCTCTTCTCCAGCTCTTCTTCCCGCCTCTGTTCTGTAACACTGAGTAAATGCACAGAATTTCTTTGGAAGTTCTTTCTCATTCAGTGTTTCATTTGCAAAAATATTAGTTACAGGAACTTCTGCTGTTGGAATTAGCATTAAATCATCATTAGTTTTATACAGCTGATCTTCGAATTTTGGCAGGTTTCCTGTGCCAAATGCTGTTTTCTTATTCACTAGTTGCGGAGGATTTATTTCAGTAAATCCGTTTTTATTATGGAAGTCAAGCATAAACTGAACCAGGGCTCTCTGAAGAACAGCAATCTTTCCTTTTAACAGGTAGAAACCTGCTCCTGCAATTTTGGTTGCTCTCCTAATATCTATTAAATCTAAACTTTCTCCAAGCTCAAGATGGGATTTTGGATTTTTAATTTTGGGCAGTTTTCCCCATTTAGAAATTTCTTTGTTCTTGCTTTCATCTCCAACAGGAACATCTTCTTTCTGAATATTTGGAATTGTTGCCAGCAAAGAATCTATTTTTTCCCTTAGCTCTTTTTCTTCGGTCTCATTATTATCAATTTTATCTGCTATATCTTTTGCTTTCTTCAAAAATTCTTTAAATTTTTGAGACCTGATAAACTCCCCTGCCTTTTTTTCATCTTTTTTCTTTTTTGCCTGGTTAATCTCTTCACTTGCTTTGTTTCTTTCTCTTCTTAATTCATCATCTTCCTGTTTTAGTTTTCTCCATTTATTGTCTAAGTCTAGAATTTCAGCTACTATCTTTTCATCATACCCCCTATTTTTGCAGTTCTTTTTTATAAATGCTGAATTTTCCCTTATCAGTTTTATGTCTAACATATTTCATAAAAGAATAATTGTTATTTAAATCTTGCTGATTTTTGTCTGAAAAAATCTGAAAAATATACAACTCCCGAATAACAAAAAAGGTGACAGAAACCTTTAAATAATATAGTTTTGAATATATAGATAAGAACATATATATCTTAGACTAAGGGATAGAGTGTTAAAACCCGTCGGAAAAAAGCAGGGACAGCCTTGGATATAGGGGGATGGGGGTGTTTTGTAAAAATGAAAGATAATTTCGATATATTTTTTAGGAGAAAGCCAGCTTTAATGCTTATCGCATTAAAGAAACTTTCAAAAGCGAGATATGGAAGCATATTGGCAAAAGAAGTTGATTGTACATACAGCCATGCTGTTAAAATATTGCAGACACTTCAGGAACTGGGGTTAGTGACTTTTGAGAAACAAGGAAGAATTAAGCTGATAAAGCTTACCAAGAAAGGGATAGAGATTGCAGACCACATAGAAAACATAAGAAAATATCTCAATTAGAAAGTTTACGGGCTTATGAAAGAAAGCTCTTAGATGTTTTTATTCTGTTTTTGAAGCCTAGAAAATAGATTAACTTTCTCTACTTATTTCTTCATAAGCTGAAATAGCTGCAACTGCTCCTTCTGCAGCTGCTGTAATCATTTGCTTTACAAGATTATTAGTTATGTCTCCTGCTGCAAATACTCCTTTAATATTTGTTTCCTGCTTTTTATTCACTATTATATGCTCTTCTTCAAGGTTTATTCCCAGCTCTGAAGTTAACCTGTTTTGGGGTATTGTTCCAGCTTCAATAAAAACCCCATCAATTTTTATTTCTTTGCCAGTATCAAGCTTTATTTTTTCAACTTTTTTGTTTCCTCTTATCTCAGTTATGTTTGAGTTGAAAATCACTTCTATTTTATTATTCTTTTTAACAGAATGAACATGTCCCGGTTCTCCTTTAAGATTTTCTCCCCGATGTATAATAAAGACTTTTTTTGCAAATTCTGAAGTTAATAATGCTGTTGCAAGTGCCGAATCTCCACCTCCAATAACTGCAACTTCTTTGTTTTTGAAAAATTGGGCATCACAAACTGCACAGTAGCTTACTCCTTTCCCTGCAAATTCTTTTTCCCCCTTAATATTGGTCTTTCTTTTTTCTTTTCCCAATGCAAGAATCAATTTTTTGGCGTTATACTTTCCTTTCTCTGTTTTTAAAGTAAATCCTTCTTTGCTCTTACTTATTTGAATTACTTCTTCATTTTTGATTTTTATTCCCAGTTTTTTAACTTGGTCTACCATTTTTTCCGTAAGCTCTTTTCCTGAAATTTCATGGTAAGTGGGAAAGTTGCCTATTTTATGTACTTCTGAAACTGTTCCTCCAAGAATTTTTCCCAGAATAATGGTTTTAAGGTGGTGTCTTGCTGAATAAATCCCGGCTGTCAGACCTGCAGGGCCAGCTCCTATTATGATGAGGTCATACATTAGATTTTTTCATCAAGCCAGGATTTGATTACAGATTCTGGCTGAGCCCCCATAAACTCTCCAACAACTTTTTTATTTTTAATCATTTTTACAGAGGGGATAGACATGATATCATACTGGCTTGCGACTTCAGAATTTTCATCTACATTTACTTTTGCAAGAACAAACTTTCCATTATACTCTTTTGCTAATCCTTCCAGTATTGGCTTTAACATTTTGCATGGCATGCACCAGTCTGCATAAAAGTCCACAACTACTGGAACTTTCTTCGAAAGTTCCAGGAGTTCATTGAATTTATTATTCTTGATTTCTATTTCTGTTTCCATCTTATCTGCAGGATTTTTGATTTTAAATAGTTTTTTATATTGTAAACTTTTATAATTGTAATGAAGATTTGTATTGTAATTGATGATATTTTTACAAATATCGGGGGTTTAATGAAATCTACAGAAAGATTTGCAGAGGTATTATCTAAGAAAGGGCATGAGATAATCTTTATTGGCTCTAAAAACAGATTAAATAAAGAAAGTTTCCGAGTATATCGAGGATTTAAAATATACCGCTTTCCAGGTATTGCGAACCCGTTTACAGGCGGAATTTATTATCAAACAATCCCCATAAAATCAAAGATAAGGGAAATACTCAAAAGGGAAATGCCGGATGTTATTTACATGGTTTCTTATCTCTTTCTTAGAATGAGTGTGAATGAGATAGCAAGAGAGCTGAATATTCCAGTAGTGCTTAGTTTACTTTTTCAACCAGAGAATGTCACCAAACAAGTTCATTTAGATTTCCCCCTGGCAAGACAAATTATTGAAAAATTGATGAAATATATATGCAATGATTCTGCAAGGGTGGTTACATGCTCTAAATTTTCTAAAGAAATCCTTGAGGAGTATGGGGTGAAGAAAAAAATTGATGTAATAAGCAGTGGGGTGGATTTAAGAGTTTTTAATCCTAAGAAAATAAGCGGGGAAATTTTCAGAAAGAAATTTAATTTAGAAAATAAAAGATTTTTTTTATATGTCGGAAGGTTGATGGCTGAAAAAAATATAGGGTTGCTGCTTCAAGCAGCAACCTTTATAGACTGGAATAAGAGGGAAAATTCAGACATAAAGATTGTAATTGTTGGAGATGGAAATAAAAGGGAAAAGTTAGTTGCAAAGGCAGCTAAATTGGGGGTTTTAAGTCATATTATCTTTACAGGAAGGATAGATGATGAATTATTAAAATCTGCATATAAGGCGGGAGAGGTATTTATTTTCCCATCTTTTGCAGAGCTAGAGGGTATTGTGGTGTTAGAGGCAATGGCTTTAGGCAAGCCATTGTTAATATCTAATTCTGAAAAAAGCTCATCCCGTTTTCTTGTAGAAAATAATGGGTATACATTTGACCCTTTTAATCCGCAGAAACTTGCAGAATTAATGATATCTTTTGTGAATAACAACCGGAAATTAAGAGAGATGGAGAAGATTTCTTTGAAGCTATCTAAAAAATATGATATAACTAAAAGTGTGGAAAGACTGGAAGGGGTGTTTAGAGAGGTTATAGCGGAGAAAAGAACTAAAAAATTCTAAAGATTTTTATACTCTATTTTATTGGAGTTGGGATGGGGTGGCAGGATATTTTGATTTCTATTGCAAGCATAATTTTTGCATATTCTATTATTCCCCAGATAGGGTACTGCTATAAAACTAAAAAAGGGCTTGTAAATTTGCAGTTGTCAATTTTAACAACTATTGGCATGATTGCTGTGACTGTTGCTTATTTTACACTCCATCTTTATTTTTCAGGAATCATTAGAGTATTTGTGGGTTTATTTTAAGCTATCTTGCTTATTCAAAGAATTATTTATGGAAAAGTTAATTAATTATTTTCTAAAGAGACCCACAATTCCAACAATAATTATTCCCTCTATGATTCCAGTCCATAGGTAACTATTGGCAAAAAAACTATAGCTTTTGATAAATAGGGGAACAGTTATTATAGAGTCTAAGACTACGCCTGTAACTGCCATAATGATTCCTACAAGAATTCCCTGCCAGAATCCCCGGTCAACTCTTCCTCTAAAATAAACTAATGCAGCCAGCCCTGCAAGGAAAATAAGAAGGATGTAGTGAACTGTGTAGTATAGTGGTCCAGAAGTTATATTAAATCCAAACATCAAGATTGATACCTCAAAGAAAATAAGTATCCAAAGCAATGCCCCACATAATATAGCTCTTTTTAACCTCATAAAAAGAATAAGGCGGGGGGGTTTTTAAAGATTGCTAGATTATCTCCCCAAACCCAATTAATCTCCAGTGCCCGTTTATGTTTCTGGCAATGCCGACATTATCACCTTTTAGTGCGACAACAGGAATTTTCAAGAATAATTCTGCTTCGTCTTTATTTATTTTTACTACACTTCCGACAGTAGTTGTGGTGTTTATGCTAAGCATAATATACTCATTTGTTTTTATTGGTTCGACTGGCTTTTTTTCCTGCATTCCAAGAACTTCTTTAAATAAGTCAACCTTAATTTTAATTTTATTTTTTATTTCAGGCAGTTTATCTTTTCTGCTTAAAATGCATCCTGAAAGAGAGTCAGCCTTAGTCAGACAAGGGTCCAGTTCTGTTTCAATTGCAATACTTGGCCCGGGTCTTGCTTCTTTTACAGAATATTTTCCCTGGAAGATTGCATTAACTTTGCTGTAAATGGTTTCATAAATAAACTTGTTTGCTTTTTCATAGCTTCTTCCAGGTTTTATCTCAATTTCATCACCAATTTTAAGAGTTCCATGTTTTAGCACTCCCCCAAGAATTCCACCTTTCAGATTTTTTACATTGGATCCTGGTCGGTTAATGTCAAAACTTCTTGCAATTAAAAATATTGGGTTTCCTTCTGCACTTCTTTTTTCAACTTTTATGTTACAAATTGCGTCTAAAATTTTATCTATGTTAACTCCCTGTTGTGCAGATATCGGAATTATTTGGGCGCTTTCAGCAATTGTGCCTTTTATAAATTCTTTTATTTTTTTGTAGTTTGCTAGTGCTTCTTCTTTTGAGACAAGGTCAATTTTATTTTGAACAATTATAATGTTTTTTATTTTTTTAGCCTGCAATCCAACTAGGTGTTCTCTTGTTTGGGGTTTTATGCCTTCGTTTGCAGCAATCACTAAAATTGCCGCATCTATTATTGCTGCTCCAGACAGCATTGTTGCCATAAGCATTTCGTGCCCGGGAGCATCTATAAAGGTTACATATTTTTCAGGCTTTCCTATAATCCTGTCTGCATACCCTAATTTGATTGTGATTCCCCTCTTTAGTTCTTCTGAATGTGTGTCTGTCCATTTGCCACTTAGTTTAGATAATAATGTGGTTTTGCCGTGGTCTATATGCCCAAATACTCCGACATTTACACATTCCATATTTTCAATACTAATATTTTTTCCTTCGTTTTCAGCCATATTTTTTCTAGTTTCTTTTAGCTTTTAAACCTTATCTTAGCAAGATTTAAATATGCATAAATGTTAAATGTCATATGAAGGTGATGGAAGATGACGGAGCTTATAATCCTAATTTTTCTCAATTGGCTGTTTTTATTTCTTCAATACTTGCTAACAGAAAATTGTCTAGAGATGATTTAAGTATGTTTATTGATGAAATTACAACTCCCGGACATACAAGGTATTCTATTGGTTGGGAAAAGATGGTGGAAGCAAGGGCAGAACGAGTTTGTGATGCTAGGGGAGATAGTAATTCTAGGTTAAATCAGGCAAAAAGAGAGATTGCTGATGAGATTTATAAGATGTGGATTAACGAACCTGATGTAGATTTGGCTGGTTATTTGGGAAGAGTTGATGCAGAATTATTTCCGAGTTCATACCTGCCCTTTTAATAATGAAGATTTAAGTAAATTTGTATCTATCCAACATTTTCATTAGAAAAATAATTATTCTTTCTTTTCTTCAGGTTTTGCTTCTTCTTTCTTTTCTTCCTTAGGCTTATTCTGATCTGGGAAGGCTTCTTCGAGTTTCTTGCTTCCTTTTTTCCCGACTACGGTATTTATCTGAACAACATCTTTTGATATTGTGTTTCCTCTGACAGTTTTTCTTAATCTTAGGCCCCTTGGTTTTTTTGTTTTCATAAATTTTCCTTTGCTTAACAGAATTCTTTTTAAAATTGTGCTGTCTATTTCTTCATTACCTGGAAACCCCGCTTTGTCACTTGTACCGGTAATTTTCAGTTCATAACCCTGAAGTGCTGGAAGAATCTCTTCCCCTTTGATAGTTTCATTTATCTTTTTACCTTCAAGTGTTTCACTTTCTGTTTCTAATTTGAAGGTTTTTCCATTCTCACTTATATTAATTTTAAAAACCATAAATATGTTCTGTAAAAATAGTTTTTAAAGCTTGTGATGTGTTCAATCTCTCTGATTATGTGACTACTTATTAGTTATAATAACAGAAATATTTAAATAAGTGGGATTTATCAATGTATATGGACAAAGAAGTAGCAAGTGGAAATATTGAGAAGATGACTGAATCCGGAGAGGGAAGTTTAAATGATTGTCTTTTTAGAGATTGTTCAATAGACCCAAATCATACTTGGGTAGATGATAACGGAAGAGTTTATCCTACCTTATTTGTCAACTTTTTTTACGATAGTGAGGGAAGAATAAAAGCAATTGGAAGATTTCATAGAACAGAAGAGGGAATAAGAAGAGAGTTTTTAGAAGGTGCTTTAACTATTGCTAGAAATATCAGGTATAAGAATTCATTTAATTTTAGGATTGTTGCCAAGAGATATGATGTGGAAAGTTCTTTTGAAGCAAAAGAGAATTTGCACGAGAGTTTTAGGCAGTTTAATGAACTCGATGAATGCGTTTAATAATCAGATTCCCCAAGTAGGTTTTTCCTTTCTTTTTATTTGGGCAAGTTCTTGAAGAAGGGCGATTTCATCTTTTGTTAGAATATCTTTATTTTTCTTGAAATTCCTGAATTGCTCTTCCCCTATATCTGAATAAAGAACATTCTCATCTTTTAACTGGCGGCTGAATGTGATTCCTGGAAGTGAAATTGCAACCTCATCACCTTTTACTGCTCCGTCAACATTTTTTCCATCTTTTTGAACTGTCTTTAATTTTGCAATCTCTTCTCCTTTGGAATTTATTAAGGTTGAGTGGGGTTTTAGCTTTCCAACCTCTATTCTTACACCAAAAATAGCAGGTTTGCTGTCTCTAAATATAAAATTATGAAGAATATGCAGCCTGCTTGGAGAGGCAAGTTTTTCTAATTTTCTCTTTTCAATTTCTTTTCTTTTTTCATCCTGGTATTTTTCAAGGTCTTCTATCAGTTTGTAGACTACTTCATTTGTCATGATTTTTATTGTTTTAGTTTCTTTTTCTTCTATCTCACGGTCTACCCCCACATTAAATCCGAGAATTACACTATCAACTTCATTTTTTCCAAGAATTGCCTTACAAGTTATTATGTCTTGTTTGCTTATGCTTCCAATTCCTGCCTTGCTTACTTTAATGCAGGCCTGTTTTAGAAGGGTAAGAATGGCTTCTAAGCTTCCTAAAGAATCTGCTTTTACAATTATGCCCTCTTTGTCAAGCTTAATAGCTTCTGTCAGCTCTTTTTTAAATTCTTTTTCAATTTGTTCCTGGTTTCCCTTGAAAACAAGAAAGGGCATTCCGGGAAGTATGTCTTCTTTTTCTATAATTTGCATTCTAAAACCTGATGCAGCATGAATCTCGTCTCTGTTTTCATATCCCCTGCATAGAGGCATTGCTTCCTGCAGTAACCTTATTTTTGTTATTGTGGATTTGTCAAACCCTGCGACTGCAATTTCATCTTTAATACTTAATTTGCCGTCATATAGGATGCATTCCAGATAGCTGATTGTTTTTTCTTTCTTTACTTCAAGAACAATACCTCTTGCCGTTTTTCCAACTTCTAATCTTTTTTCCAAGAATTTTTGCGAGAGACCGCAGAGAGTTGCTAATAAATCTTTTAATCCTTCTTTTGTTTTGGCTGAACACGGAATTAGTGCTATTTTTTTTGTAAAATCAGTGATGTTATAAAATAATTCTCCTTCAAATCCTTGAAAGTTTAAAGCAGACATAAAAGTATAGAGCTTTTCGTCAAATACCTCTCTTGTGTGAATTGCCTGCTTATCTATGCTCTCTTTCATATTTTCAGACTGTTTTTTCCAGCCAGAAATCCTGTCAATTTTGTTCAAGGCAATTACAAAAGGAGTTTTATTTGCCTTTAAAATCTGGATTACTTCTTTTGTTTGTGGCATTATACCCTCATTTATATCCACTACGAGAACTGCAATGTCTGCTAAAGAGCCACCCCTTTTTCTAAGGTTTGTGAAAGCAGCATGTCCTGGAGTGTCAATAAACAAGAAACCAGGAATTTTCAGCTTTCCCCTCATTATTTCACATCTTTTTTCAATTTGTTCTGCAGGGAATAGTGTAAATGATATTTTTTGGGTGATTAATCCAGCTTCTTTTTCAGCAACACAACTTCCCCTTATACTATCCAGTAAGCTTGTCTTTCCATGGTCTACATGACCACATACAGTTACAATTGGTTGACGGATCATATATTCTTTAAAATAACAGTATTTAAAAATCCTATTAGTCATGGTTTTTTATGAATTCGAGAGATGCAAGGGAAATGCTTGAAGATTTAGGTTTGGAAGTTGAAGATGAAAGTAGGGAATATGACTCTCCAATATTGAGATATGCGCAGGTTATTGAACAGGCAGAAAAAACAATTAACAAATTTAAAAGAAGAGCTGATAAATCCAGAAGAGAGAATCATATTGCTGTCTGCGCAGTTAATCTTCCATTTGAAATTGTTTCAGATACTTGCGGTTTTCTACAAGAAAAAGTTTGCAATAATGAAACATATAGAAAAATGTCGAAAGCTTTTAGTGTTGTTTATGGCATATTCACGGACCAGATTTTTCCTCCAGGAGGATGTTCTGGCAGATAAGATGAAAGCAGAAGTATCAAGAAGAGAATTTTTGGCAGCAGGATTAATTGCTTTAGGCGGGTGTGTTGGCTTGGAAAAAAATGTTGATTTCAGGGAAATAAGACCCTTCAATACATTTACAAAACATGGAGTTCATTTTTATGAAGAAGGAAAAGGAGATTTGGATATTGTTTTTGTCCATGGTTATGGCGGCAGGGCAGAAGACTGGCAGGAACAGGTAAAAGAACTTTCTAAAAAATATAAGACCTATGCAATCGACCTGCCAGGAGCAGGATATTCTGCCAAGCCAGATGAAAAAATAACAGTTGAAAGGTCAGCAAAGGACTTGGAAGAATTTGTAGGAGATGCTGGAATTGAAAAAGCTTTTTTTGTAGGATTATCCAGGGGTTCAAGTGTTATCCCTAAATTTGCAGCAAAAAATCCTGAAAAGGTAAGAGGGATTGTTTTATGCAGTGCTTATATCGAAGGATATACAGAAATTGATAAACCAATTATTGACAAAATAATAAGAATTCCTGGAGTAAGGGGAATTGCTTTGACAGTTGCCAAGTTTGTTATGGGAAGATGGAGTGTAAGGGCTAATTTGGAAAAATTAGTTGTGGATAAATCCAGAATTACAGAAGGAATGGTTGAGAGTTACTATGAGGTTGTGAGAAGAGAAGATGGATTTGATGCTTTTGTGAATATGGGGGAAAATCTGGATTTAAGAGTAACTAATGAAGAGATTAGTTTAATAAGAACCGCAAATATTCCTTTTATTTATATTTCTGGAGAAAAAGATAAACTTGTGGAAGTTAAAGACTGGGAGAGTGATGAAAAGATTTTAAAAATGACAAACACCGGGCATCTTATTAATTTTGACAAGCCACAAATTCTAAATGAGATTATAGTGGCTTTTGTAGAGCTCCATAAGTAAGATTTAAAAACTATTTTTATCAGAATTATCTATGGCATATAAAGATATAACAAATTATGGATGTTTGATTAGAGAAGAGACTGGTATTCCTAAGTGCTTAAAACAGAATGATGCTGGAACCTATAAGTGCGGTCTTGGAAAGATTTGTATTTTAGCCTTGCCTGAAGAGATTGATTTTATTGCAAGGCTAAAGAATCCAAGAGCAAGGAATTAGGTTTTTATAGTGCTTTTTGTTTTATTTGTTATGGGCATTAAAGACCATAATCTTGAAATTGAAAAAATAATAGGAAGAATAAAAACAAAGAAAGCAAAACAAGTTTTGCTTCAGTTTCCAGATGGGTTGAAGCCATATTCAACTGAAATAGCTGAAAAGATTGAGAAAGAAACAAAAGCTAATTGTGTTATTTTGCTTGGAAGCTGTTTTGGAGCTTGTGATTTGCCTCAAACAACCCTTAATTTTGATTTGTTAGTTCAGTTTGGGCATTCAGCTTGGAAGAACTATTAATAACCTTTAAAAACTTCTTTCTTTTAATTGTTAAATGAAAAAATTGTTGTTTTTATTAGTAGCATCAGTTTTGTTTTTTAGCCTGGCTGGTTTTGCAACTGCTCAGGATTATTCTACAGTTTCTCTCGGAAGCGATGAAAGCTGCACCCAGATAGCAGGAGAGCCATATCATGTTTTCTTTTTCTATGGAGATGGATGCCCACATTGTGCACAGGTTTCCCCATTAATGGAAGAGCTTTCTAAGAAATACACCAATTATACATTTACTAGTCTTGAGATTTATAGAAATGATACAAATGCTGCTTTATTTTCAGATTTTGTTGAAAGATATGGGGTAGAAAGGGCTGGGATTCCTGCTGTTTTCATAAGCCAAGATGCTTTGATTGGTTTTTCTCAAATCAAAAATAATATTGAAGAGAGACTTGATTATTATCTTAAAAATAAACCAATCTGCCCGATGGAATACAATAAAAAAGAGGCAACAAGCCATGAAATATCTCCAAAAAACAAGATTCAGCTTACACTTCCTGCGATAATTATTGCGGCAATTGCAGATAGCGTTAATCCGTGTGCATTTGCTGTTTTAATTTTTCTGCTTCTTTATCTTGAAACTCTTGGAGCAAATAAAAGAATGTTAAAAGTTGGCATTATTTATATTATAACAGTCTTTATTGTCTATTTTTTATCTGGTCTTGGATTATTTGTGGTTATACAAAAAACAGGGATAACCAGCTCTGTTTTTAAAATTGCAGCGCTAATTGCAATAATAGCCGGATTAATTAACATAAAAGATTTCTTCTGGTATGGTAAGGGTATAACACTTGCGATTCCAGAGTCTAAAAAGCCTTTAATTGAAAAATACATTAAAAAAGCAAGCCTGCCAGCTGCTATAGTTCTTGGAATTCTTGTAAGCATGTTTGAGCTGCCGTGCACAGGAGGAGTCTATCTTGCAATCCTAGCCCTAATAGCAAGCAATGCCAATGCATTGGCAATACCATATCTCCTGCTTTACAACTTCATTTTTGTTCTTCCTTTATTTATAATTTTGTTTGTAGTTTATAGGGGCGCAAGTGTTCAGAAAGCAGAAGAAACAAGGCAGAGCAAGAGAAAGTGGCTAAGACTTATCATGGGTATTGTCATGCTTGCATTAGGTATCTCTATGCTTTGGGGTATTTTGTAGTTAATCCCTCAACATCTTAGGGTTTGTAAATCATAAACCTTAAAAACAGCTCATTTTTCTAACTAATATGGGTATTTTTGATAAATTCAAGAAAGTATTTGAGAATAAGAACACATTATACTTTCCAGGGTGTTTGACAAAATACAAATTAAAAGAAGTCATGGAGAATTATAAGAAGATACTTGGAATTATGAAAATTGACTTTATTACTCTTCCTACAGAGTTTTGCTGTGGAAGTCCGGTTCTTGCTTCTGGGTATGACAAAGATGCAAGAGAGCTAGCAAGAAAGAACTTTAAGCTGTTTAAAGAGCATAACATCGGCAAGATAATCACAAATTGTCCTGCTTGTTACAAGACTTTTAAGGATTACAAGGAAATGCTTCCTGAATGGGATATAGAAGTAGAGCATATTATCACCACGATGCTGGATTATCTGGGAAAGAAAGGAAACAAGAAAATATCAATTAATCTGAAAAATCAAAGAATAACATATCATGACCCCTGCTATCTTGGAAGATATTCTGGTTTTTATGAAGAACCAAGAAAAATCTTAAGATTGCTTGGGTATGAGGTTATTGAGATGAAACACAACAAAAAAGAAGCACTGTGTTGCGGCGGGGGCGGGGGATTAAGAGCAAATAATCCAAAACTAGCATCTGAAATTGCAAAGAAAATATTTAAAGAAGCTGAAAATCTTAAGATAAACAAGATAGTATCTACCTGTCCCCTATGCTTTATCCATATTTCAGAAAACTCTGAAATAGAGGTTGAAGAATTTTCAAAGGCATTACTAAATGTTTTGGAGTTAAAATGAAAATAAATCTTAAAACAAGCCAAGAGGAACAAAGAAGAATGTCTTACTCAACAGATGCTTCTCAGATTAGCGGACTTGCTCTTAATGTCGTGATTCCTGAAACCATAGATGAAACCAGAAATGCCGTAAGAATAACAGAAAGCATTGTTCCAAGGGGGGGAGGAACAGGATTGGTTGGCGGAGCTGTTCCAACGAAAAACACAATAATTGACATTAGCAAATTAAACAAAATTTTAGATATTGATATTAATAAAAAAATAGCTTATGTTGAAGCTGGAATTATTCTTGACATATTGAATAATGAACTAGAAAAACATGGCTTAGAATTTCCAGTTCAGCCTTCTTCACATAGTGTCTGCACAATTGGAGGCATGATAGCAACTAATGCTGCAGGAAGCAGGGCAATTAAGTATGGCAAGACAGATTCATGGGTTCAGGAAGTAGAGATGATTAATCCTATTGGCGAATTGATTAAAATTCCAAAACCCGATGTAAAAGATTTTGCAGGCATGGAGGGCACAACAGGATTGATAGTCAAAGCGAGATTAAAGCTCATAAAAAAACCTGCAAGAAAAGCTGCTCTTTATGAAGCTAAATCAAAAGAAGAGGTTGTTGAAGCTGTAAGAAAGTTTAAATCAAATAGTAAAACCAGCATGATAGAGCTTTATGATAGTTTTGTATCAAAGATTTTAGGATTAGAAGAAAATTATCATCTGCTTGTTGAATTTGAAGATTCAGAAGAAATTCAGGAAGAAAAAGATTACAAAGAAATAATGAATGTAAGAGATAGTGTTTATCCCTATCTTGCTGAAAAGGGCTACATGATTATAGAAGACCCTAAAATTTTCTTAGATAAGTTTATTCCTTTGGCTGAATTTTTAGAAATAAACAGTATCCCTTATTATGGGCATATTGGTTCCGGCATAATTCATCCGTGTTTCAAGCCAAAACAGGAAAAGCTGATAGATGCGGTTATGGAACTTGTAAGAAAACTTCACGGACAAGCAACTGGAGAGCATGGAATTGGAATGAGGAAAGAAAAGTTTTTAGATGAAACAGAGAAAAAGCTTTTGAGAAGAGTGAAAGAAAGATTGGATAAAAATAATAAGTTTAATCCAGGCAAGCTGATAACAATGAAAAAAGAAAAAGTTGAAGAGCTGAAAGAAGAACAAATTCACGAGGTGTTTTCAAATGAGTGATGAAGAAAAAATAGTGACAAATAATGTTTCAGAAGAGATTGAAGAGTTGATTGAGAAATGCATAAAATGCGGAATGTGCAAGTCAATCTGCCCGGTTTATCATGAGATTTTTGAGGAAACAATCTCTCCAAGAGGAAAAGTTCTTCTTTTAAAGAATAAGGTTTATGACTCTCTTTTTTATAATTGTGCGTTATGTAAGGCATGCGAGCAGAAATGCCCTGCAAAAATTAAGTTATGCGAGGCATTCAAAAAAGCAAGACAGGTTTTAATAGATAACAAAAAAGAAACAGAGGTAAATAAAAAGATGATAAAGAATATAAGAGAAGTTGGAAATCCTCTTGGGAAAGAGCCTGAAAAAGCAAAAGACTTATTCTGCTGTTAAACTTTTTATTGCAAGCAAATTTTTAACTTGCTCTTTTAGCCTGTTTATAAGAGTCATTTCTCCCATATACTCTCTTATGCTTATGAACCTGTTAAGTTTGCTGTTTTCTTTATGGCTTAACTTTAATCCATGGGCATGTGCTCCGTAAGGTTTCTTTGCCCTATATCCCCATGGGTCAAGCTCTATTCTCTTGCCATTTACATAAACTACAAGATACTGGTGGAGAACAGATAGGTTTATGTGGTCATATCTATGCTTTATTTCTTCCTGCTTAAATCTCCCGCTCTTGATTAAGAGGGTTTCAAGAAGAAGGTTTTGAACATTGCACGGAAGGTAGCCTTCTGTCTCAACTATTTTTTTAATGTCTTTTAAGAAAACTCTATGAATATATAACACAATCCAAAAATTCTTATAATAAGTGCTTTCAATCACAAAATCAAAAACTGCTCTTACAAATTTTTCTTGATCTTTTATTTTTTTTAGTCTATTCAGAACCTTTTGAACCTCTGCATCATTTATCTCTGGAGTGTATCTGATAAAATAATTTGGCACCAGGAAGTATGGAAGAATAAATGCAAGGGTAATGTGGCAAATAATGTATATTATGATAAAATTTCTGAGGAATAAATAAAGATGAAAAATCATTTTAAATTGCCTCTATTCTACCTTCTTGAAAATCTTTTAAAATTAATCTTGCGGTTCTGTCAACATCAATTTTCCCACCTTTAATCAGGAAGTTTCTTTTTCTTCCAAGTTTTTCAATTAAGACTTCAGAATCTCTGTTTGATTCAATGTTATAAAACTTTTCTATGCTTGGATATTCTTTTACAAGTTCTGAAACAATCATTTCAGGGTCTTTGGCTCTATCAGCTGTTCTTACGCCGATTTTTGCCTGTTTGATATATTTTTCTTTTTCAGTTCCAGTTTCTTCTTCAGGAATTACTCCAGGAGTGTCTAAAATAAGAATGTCATCTGTTAATTTTAATTTTTGTATGCCTTTTGTAAACCCTGCTTCTGCTGCTTTCCGCGCAGAAGCTCTCCCTAATAAGACATTTATTAAAGAACTTTTTCCAGTGTTAGGATAACCAATGACTCCAACATTCACTTTTCTTCCTTTTATTCCGAGCCTGCTTACATCAATTTTTATGAGTTTTCTTAACTTTCCAATACCTTCTCTTCTCTTGCATGAAACAAAAACATAGGGTTTAAGACTATGCAGTTCAATTTTTTGCATTACTTTTGTTATATCCGCCAAATCTGCTTTATTAAAAACAAAAATAATCTTTTTTTCAGAGTTTTTTATCAGCTCTTCAGATTCTATATTTCTTGACTCTTCTATGAATCTTGCATCGAGAACTTCAATAATTATATCTGAAGTTTTTATAACTTCTAAAACCAGTTTTGGAAATGGTTTTCTATGCTGGCAGGTTTTCTCTGCTCTTGCCCGACCTGTTTTCCTTGATGAGAAACTGTATCTGACTCTCATGTGTGGATAATGTAACAATAGTTTAAATATCTACTCAAGAATTAATCTTGCTCATTTTTAAGGCTGTCAAGCTTTTCTTTTGCTTCCTTGTATGCTTTTTCAGCTTCACTAATTTCTTTTCTCTTGGCTTTTAATTTGTTGACTTCTTCTAAAGCTTCTTTTAATTTGTTCTCAGCGTCTGTCAGTTTTTCCTCTTCTCTTTCTGAATCTTCTCCTAAATCCTCTTCTGTTTTTTTTGGAAGAGGTTTTGCATATTTTGCAAGTTCATTTGGCTTGATTGATTTATGCTCAAGCCTGGTGAATACAAAAAAAGCAACAGCCCCGATTGCAATTATTAATCCAAAAATATAAAATCCGGTTTTGTTAAATATGTTTTTTAAGCTTGTTTTAAGGCTGTTTCCTGAAACAGCCATTCCTCCAATTTTGCTGTCATCTTCAGTTACGGCTGGCTCCTCTGCCGGAGTTTCAACTTCTGTTGTATTTTCAACAGCTTCTTGAACTGGTTCTGGCTCAACAACTGGCTCTTCTTTTGGAACTATTTTTCCAGTTACTGCATCAATTGTGATTTCTTCTCCTGCAGACAGGTTCTCATATTTTCCATAACTTACGATTTTTCCTTCTTCAGGATTTTGAACCAAAAGATAAACTGCAAATGTACTCAAGGTTGTAGAAACACTTAGGGTTGCTGTTCCAAAATTATTAGAGGTTGCGTAAAAACTTTCCACTGTGTCTCCTTCAATGTTCAATGTTCTTATTGTTATATTGTAATTGCTTCCAGTTTTTATTGTGAATGGTGTGTCATAAGCACTGGCTAAAGAAAACATTATTGATGTCAAAATCAATATTGCTAAAATAAATGTTGTTTTGTTCACCATCTTTTGATATTGGATTTATGTTTTTTTTGTTTTTAAATTTTGCTATTAACAGATTTCATTGCAATTTATATTTTCTATTACCCTGCATTGTTCGGAAATGTAATCTGGAGCCACTACTGGGCATTTAATTTCTGTCATGTTATCTTCATAATATGTTGAGCCCCCTCCAAGAAGAGAGCTTACGACCCTGACATACTCTCCGCATTTGTAAACTTTCTCAACATTTTCTCTTTCACAAAAACTTTCAGGACATGCTTCTTCCCATATTCTTAAACACTTTTGTTTTGATTCACACCATGAATAGCCTGCACCAATAAGGCATCCGCCCCCATCTTTGTCTCCGCCAATCATCTTAGTTTTACCATTGTTATAAACATAAAGAACTCCAATGATTACAAGCGCTATAATCACTACAATAACTGCAATACCTGTTTTTTTCATGTTTTTGATAATAATCGTTTATATTTAAATATTACGCCCAGACCAGGACTCGAACCTGGATACCCCAGGGGGCCAAGCTTTATGGTCTTCTTTATTTTTTAAAGAGGAGATGACTTCAGGAATTAAATTTCTTCTTATTTCCAGGCTTGTGCAATACCCTTATGCGATCTGGGCATAGACTATAATTTATGAGAAAAAGTCAGTTTATAAATGTTTAATATGCTAAGAAAAAATTATTCCTTAATTTCTATTCTTATGTTAATGCTTCTTGGAATTGGCAATTTCATAATGCTGTGAAGAACTTTATCACTTGGAGGCATGTCTATGACTCTTTTATGTATCCTCATTTCAAATCTGTCAAATGTTGCTGTTCCATTGCCACAAGGTGATTTTCTTGTTGTGATTTTAAGATGCTTTGTTGGCAGGGGTATTGGTCCTCTTACCATTATTCCTGCTTTGCTTGCTATATCCTTGATGTTATTGCAAATTTCATTTAAAGCACCAATATCAACACTTGACAGCTTAATTCTTACTCTTCTCATGTGAAATCTTAGAAAAAAGTATTTAAAAAACTTTGCTATTTAGTTTTATGCAAAAAAACCATATAATTTTGTTCATTTTGATAGCAGTCCTGATTTCAACAAACTATCTTGCTTACAAAACAATAACTGGAGAAGCTGTTTCTGAATTTGAAACAGTGAAAATTTTGAGAATTGTCGACGGAGATACAATAGAAGTAAACTCTTCAAGGGGCATGGAAAAAATAAGATTGCTTGGAATAAATACTCCTGAAAAAAATATTTTAGGTTATGGTGAAGCAAAATCTTTTCTCCTGCCATTAGAGGGCGGGGAAATCAGCATAACTTACACTTTAGAAGAAATGGATAAATATGGGCGGCTGTTAAGGTATGCTTTTTACCAGGGCTTGTTTATTAATAGGGAGATTTTGGAAAAAGGTATGGCAAATTTATATGTTTATGAAGAAGACAAATACACAAAAGAGCTGGAAAAGGCAGAAGAATCAGCGAGAAACAATCAGGTTGGGATATGGAAGCTTTCTTCAAACTCCAGATGTATTAAGCTTGGTAGTTTGAATTACAAAGAAAAAAAGAGGTGTAATAATGGGGAAGTTCTTGTGATGGAGAATAAATGTGACAAGCAGATGAATTTAATTTTGAAAGATGATGCAAACCATATTTATAATTTAGAAATAAAGCCTGGGAAATTTACTATGAATTTTTCATGCATTTGGAATGATGCCGGAGATTCCTTATATGCCTGGGATTCAGAAGGCTTAGTTTTGTTTTATCGGTATTAATCTCTGCCGCTATAAATCTTATAATCATTGGGGGAATTTGTAGTTCCACAATAAATTGGAGACATGCTCAAAAAAGGAAAAAGGTTTAATCTGGCAGCATCTTCTAAGGTTGCGCCACACATTTTTATTGTGGTAGTTTTTAAAGAGTCTGAATAAATTTTTATTTTTCCTGCTGTTACATTTCCATTAGTCAGTTTTAGGTCATATATTTCATCAATTTCTGAAAAAGAATCTCTCTTTATTCTTCCATGAATTTCTATTCTAGACTGGGTTGCTGTTTTTCTTTTTCCAGATTTAGATTGTTGGTCAGAATTAAATTCACTAGCCAATTCTTCTAATCTCTCAATCTCTTTGGGCAGATTTCTTGATTTGAAATTAATAGTTGCGGGTCTGAGGCAGTTCTTATCCTTTTTTAGTTCCTTGTACGATGGGAATAGTTTTGCGAATGATTTCCTTAATTTTACGTATGCTCTCTCAATATGTTCTTTATCAAAATCTGGATAAGATATCACTCCAGTGACAGCCCTCTGTTTTTCAAAGTTAAAGGAAATAAAAGAGCCATTAAAATCAAAAGAAGAAATATTTTCTAAAAATTCTCTTGGCAATCCTCTCCAAACAAAAGGGGGAGTAGTGTATTCTAAATCAACTTCTAAACTATCTGGAGATTCAAGCCCGGTTTTTTCTAAACTGCCAAATTTATGATTGTTGGTTGTATTGCTTCCGAACACATAATCAACTGTGTTATGAAATCCACGGGGGGAGATAAATAAATAAGTGTCGATATTTTTTAAAGTTACCTTAATAGTTCCTATTTCTCCATTGCCTTTATAAGAAACTTCTGCTCCCGGAATTCCAGACTGGGAACTAATCACCTGGTCTTCTTTCATTTTAAGCATAGCACAAACACTATTCCCACAAATTGATGCAGAAACAAAATGTGGATGGTCTATGCCAGAATGCCTTAATACGCCTCTTAAAACATTATTTCTTTGCGCTTCTGTTTCTCGTTCAAAAAGTCTAAGACTTTCGCAGTCTAATTTAAGCATAATATCTAATTAAAAAAATACTATTTAATGATTTGGGTGGTTTGGAATATATTTTAGATAGAGAGAACCAGCCCCCGCCGCAGAGGGCTGGTTCATCATCACAGCCAAGTGTGATGATTATGATGTGTGATTAGCTGTTTGCCTGCAAAATTTTATTGCAAAAATCTGTATTTTCTGGTTTATTGCACCATGCCCGGCAATTTTTAGGATTTTGCCGGCAGTATTCAATGCAGGAAAGTCCTTTGCAATTTCCATTTATGTTTGTATTTAAAATCTGGCTCATTGTTATTCCTTCTGGCAACACATACCCCCCCATTCCAGAAGTTGAAGTTCTGGAGGCTCTTAGGTGGTCTAATGAGTATTTTATACCATAGACTGAAGCTGCTGCAATAATAATCCATATTGTAGCAAAAATAATCATGCTTGACTTTTCCATGTTTAGAAAAATTAAAATAGCTATAAAAAACTTACTATTGGATAGTGCAAAAGTCATGCATGTTTGAAAGAGAGCTGTCTAAAGAATTAGATTGGTTATTTATTTCATTGCAAATATCTCTTTCAGATGACCTTTCTATAACTGCTTTTAAAACAGGGTTTTTGCAGGCAGAGGTTAGTTTAGTTTTAATATCTGCAAAATTATTTTCAACAGCACTTAGCTTTCCACAATCTCCAGCCATTAACTGCTGAAAATCTTCCTGAATTGAGTTATCATTAATAATTTTTAAAATTTCTTTAGCTTGTTTGTATGTGCAGGCAAGATAAATTGCTGTTACTAAGATTATAACTACTAATATCAGAAGAATGATAACAATTGATTTTTTCATGATGTTTAATAGTTTTTGCGCTTTTAAATATTTCTAAACAAAAAGAATTAAAAACCAGAAAATCCTGATAGAGAGATGTTGGAAGAGGTGTTTAGCCAAATAATCGGCTTTTTAGTAAGTTCTGTAGAATCCTTCGGTTATTTTGGAATCTTTATTTTAATGGCAGTTGAAAGCTCTTTTTTTCCGTTTCCAAGCGAGATAGTATTAATTCCGGCAGGGGTTTCTGTTTACAACGGCGAGCTTTCTTTTTTCATTGTTTTAATTATGGGTGTTCTTGGAAGTTTAGCAGGAGCGTTGATTAATTATTATCTTGCACTTTATCTTGGGAGAGGATTAACTGACCGACTGGTGAGAAGATATGGAAGGTTCTTGTTCGTAAGTGAAGATACATTAAAAAGTTCTGAATTGTTTTTCAAAAATCATGGGGAGATAACAACATTTGTAGGAAGATTAATTCCGGGGGTAAGGCAATTGATATCACTTCCTGCAGGATTCTCAAAAATGAACTTGAAAAAATTCTGCATTTATACTGTTCTGGGGGCTGCTATCTGGAGCACAATCCTTATTCTAGTAGGATATTACCTTGGCGGGAATATAGAATTTGTTAAAGAATACATAAACTTTTTTATAATCCTTGTATCAGTTTTGATAGTATTAGCTTATATTCTTGTGGGAAAATTAAAGAAGAAGATTATTATGGGATAAACGCCCGTGCCGGGATTCGAACCCGGGTTGCCACCGTTCTATATAAACCACTAAAGGAGATGGTCTAATGAATGACCTTGGTTCTTCTTATGTGACAGGGTGGAGTGTTAGCCATTGCACTACACGGGCACAGAATATTCAGAAAAAGTATGTTTAAAAATCTTTAGCTGGCAGATTTATTAATTGCCTGCAAGTCTATCGCATATGAATTTGGCGACTTTTTCTAATTCCAATTCTGGTTTTTTTAATTCTCCAGAGTCTTTAATCACAACCTTGCCATCCTCCCAATCAATTAATCCTGAATGTCTGAATTCAGGAAACATTCTATCTAATGTGACAGAAATTGGCGTTGTTTTTAATTCAAATTCATAACATTCTAAGATGGCTGGAAATTCTTTTTTTGCTTGGTAAAAAACAGTATGCAGGGTTTTATCATTATAAAATCTATTTCTCCCTTCAGAGTTTAATTTATAAAGAAATGCCTCAAAAATATCTTCTGGAGAAAGTCTTGTGATCAAACATTTAATGAAAAAGTATCTTAAGTATTTAAGGATTATTGTGCTGAGAAACAGATTTGTTTTTCTTTATGTTTTCCATAACTCTTGAAATTAGAAGAAGGATAAAGAAAAGAGCAATAACCCCTGTTACCAAAGCAACAGGAAGAGCATAATAAAATGTGTCTGCATTTTTATTGAAAATAATATACTTGCTTGGAATCTCTGAAAGAGGATATTCTTCACAATTTAATGGTTTTTGAATTATAGGAGATTTGGTTTCATAATAATAAAACCACCCTTTGTTTTTGTTTCTGTCTTCTCCATATATTATTTTTAAATTGTCTCCTGCTTTTCCCTGTTCTGCAAGATTTGAAATATCATCAATTTCTTTGTTGGTTATCCCAATTATTGCGCTTGACTTAAGGAATGTAAGCTCATTTTTCATAGCTTCTGGCCAGTCTATAGTCATTTCTAACTCCGGAACTAAATCTTCTCCAAAATAAGCAATCTTTTGGACTTCTGCACCACTAAGCAGGGTGTCTATACTGGGGGAGATTTCTGTGGAAATTACAAAATTCTTTAGTTCATCCACATAGTTCTGGGGAATACAAAATGTTTCTTCTGAGTAATACATGCACTTTCCATTACAGGCGCCAGAGATGCAGTTTTTAATGTCATTTCGAATTTCAATTGTTACAGTGTATTTATCTTCTGAAATTTTGTTGGTCATCACACTCAAATCGTCTTTTTTGAATACACACGAAGAATATGCACATTCTGTATTCCAGCCACTTAGATTTGTTACAATTTCGCCGGCTTTTGCTGTTTTGATTATTTTTATATAGTTTTGATTCACATATTTTGTTCTGACTGGAATCTGCAATCTGACAGATAATTTTCCATCTACTTCTTTTAAAATTGTATAAAGCTCTTCGCTTCTTGACTTAAATATGTATTCACCATTGTCTTTAATTAGAACATTGTCTGCATTTTTAATAAAATTAAGATGATAGTCTATTCCTGGTTTGTTAAGAAGAACTTCAGATGCGAAACTGTCTGTAGAATGTGTGCATGCCATAATGTTTGATAAACTAAGCATCATCACAATAACGGCAGAAATTAGGATTTTTTTCATAATAACTAGATACAAATATTGTTTAAATAACTTGTGATAGAAAATATCAAAATAGTAAGATTTATATACCAGTATAACTGTTATACTTCATGGAAACTAAATGCATTAAAAATGTAGATGAAGAAACTTGGAAAGATTTTAAGGCATTAGCTATAAAAAACAATATCAAAATGTCAATTTTATTAAAAATAATGGTTGATGAATTTGAAAAAAACTCAAAAGACTTCTGGAAAGAAATATTATCTAGAAAAAAATCATTAACTAATGGGGAAGCAGAGGATATCGAAAATATTGTTAGAAAAATAAGAAAGGGAATGGGATTTAGAAATGAGCTTGGTTTTTGATACGTCTATACTGATAGCTATTGAAAGAGGAGACAAAGAAACAATAAAGAAACTTGAGAATTTGCATAAATCTTTCCCGTCTTCCCCGCAATTAACATTTATTTCTTTTTTTGAGTATTTAACAGGATTAAAAATTAGAAAAACCAAATCTTTTCAAAGTAACCTGATGTTCTTAAAAAAATTTAATGTTCTTCACACAACAAAGTCTTCTGCAGAAATTCTTTCTGATTTAAAAATTAAGTACGATAAAAAAGGCATAACATTGTCATTAGCAGATTTATTATCTGCTTCAATTGTGATTGATAATAATCTGGTTTTTGCAACAAAAGACAAGGATTTTGAAAAAATAGAAGAATTAAAGAAAATTATTTTTTAATATAAATCCCCCGGGGGAGAATCGAACTCCCGATCTTCCGGTTACAGCATTCGGCTAGTCAGGTTTCATCTCAAGCATTAATCTGCTTATAATCCGCCCTAGATATTTTTCTACAGCCGGACGCTCTACCACTGAGCTACCAGGGGATATAATTTAAAAGAATCTGCTTTTTTAAAGATTTCGCAAGAAATCCGCCCGTTTTAAGGGGCGGATGAATTGCATCAACAAAGTATTTATTTCTAAACACCCTATTTTTTATGAGTCAGTTGAAACTCATTGAACAATCAATCGTAGTTAGAACTTTCTCAACTAAACAAACTTTTGCATTCGCCTAGCGAATGCTATAGAGGATAAAATGGAAATGAAGTTAGTAAAATCAAGTCATGCAATCGGAGAAAGCAATTTTCACATACAGCTTACTCCCGCATATAGGCAAGATATTTTTCAGGATGAAAATATTTCTGAATTGACACTTGCTTATATAATAGAAAAACTAAATGAATGTCGAGTAATCTTGCTTGGCTATGGGTTTGGTCCAGAACATTTGCACTTGTTTGTTGTAAATGTTCGATTTGTCAGCGAAGCAGAGCTAGTAAGAAAAATAAAAGGCTATAGCTCTTTCAAAATGAGAAAGCATTTTAGCAGTTTGTTTAAAACAAAACTTTATGGAAAGAAGTTCTGGAGTGAAGGGCATTTCTACAGAAGCGTTGGGGCAGTTAATGCAGAAACAATGAAACATTATGTGGAAGAAAGCCAAGAAAAACACTGGGAAAAAATCCCATTTCAGAAAGAAGAAGTTGTTGTTTTACAGAGAAGAATTAATGAATTTTAACTTTATACGCTACGGGCTTTAACCCGTAGTAGTTAACATTTTAGTTTGGTAACACATAGAGAACATGATGTAAAAGTTGCAGAGAAGATATTCAAGAGAAATACAATAAAAAATATAATTGGTTTAGGGGATAAAGGGTATGATTCTGAAAATTTGCATGAAAT
>Ga0210057_1002169_pt1 | contig 28472 bp, 45 predicted proteins | sample CryGeyCG2114_010_2_FD_183968 | JGI IMG/M metagenome (GOLD analysis project Ga0210057, IMG submission 183968) | Groundwater microbial communities from aquifer - Crystal Geyser CG10_big_fil_rev_8/21/14_0.10 (SPAdes) (version 2) | ecosystem: Environmental > Aquatic > Deep subsurface > Groundwater ...
GTGGTGGTTTGGCTCGGCATTCATTGCTGAGCAAGCAGCAGATGATAAGGGTGCAGAAAAGCGCGAAGTATCCTCGCGTGTGGCCGCCATACTGGTCACTATTCCCGTCGTCGTGCTTCTGGGCTACCGCTTAGTAGGTTGAGAAGCGCTTGTGTATAGTCCAAGCGATGCAGTATTTCTCTTCCTCCCCTATGTGTGTGTGCTTGCCCTGATCTATCATCGGTAGCACCCGCCGGTGTAGCTGTGCCGAGAGAAGCGTTGCTCGGCGCATCTCCCTTGCATTTACAATCCAGCTCTCGTATAGTGTCTACAACGCATCTTGGCGTCGCTCTTTGGCTTGTCTGCTTTTGTGAGTCGGCAAGCTCTTGAGTATTGTCCGATTCGCACCTGTCATTCGGTAGGTAGGTCGGATAATTCGTGAACTTTATTATCTAGATTAACCGATTTACTATGGCAGCAGCAGAATTCAATCGTGCAAAGCCGCACATGAACGTCGGCACCATCGGTCACGTTGACCACGGCAAGACGACGCTCACCGCAGGCATTCTTCATGTGCTCTCGATGCTCTCTGGCGATGGATATAGTGCCCGCGTCGAGAACGTAGACAAAATTGACAGTGCTCCTGAGGAGAAGTCGCGCGGTATTACCATCGCGCTCCACCACTCGGAGTATGAGACCCCTAATCGTCACTACGCGCACATCGATGCGCCGGGGCACGCAGACTACATTAAGAACATGATCACGGGTGCCGCTCAGATGGACGGCGCCGTACTCGTGGTTGCCGCAACTGACGGCGTGATGCCGCAGACGCGCGAGCACATCCTGCTTGCAAAGCAGGTGGGTCTCAAAAAGCTGATCATCTTCTTGAACAAGGTAGACATGGTCGCTGAACAGGACCTCATCGACCTCGTCGAAGAGGAGATTCGTGAACTTCTCACTGCACAGGGGTATGACGGCGCAAATACGCCGATTATTCGAGGTTCTGGCTTGAAAGCGCTCGATGCTAAGGATGTATCAGACGAGTGGGCACAAAAGGTTAAGGAGCTCGTCGACACGATGGACACGTACTTCGACATGCCCGAGCGCGATGTCGCGAAGCCGTTCCTCATGCCGATCGAGGACATCTTCTCTATTGAAGGCCGCGGCACCGTGGTGACTGGCCGCATCGAGCGCGGTGTGGTGAAGGTGGGCGAGGAAGTTGAGATTGTCGGCATCAAGCCTACGACCAAGACGACCGTTACGGGTATCGAAATGTTTAACAAGCAGCTCCAGGAAGGACAGGCTGGTGACAACGCAGGCATCCTGCTTCGTGGTACCAAGAAAGATGACGTACATCGTGGTCAAGTGCTCGCAAAGAGTGATTCTGTCACGCCGCATACCGACTTTGACGCAGAGGTCTACATCCTGAGCAAAGAGGAAGGGGGTCGACACACGCCGTTCTTCACTGGTTACAAGCCGCAGTTCTACATCCGAACCACGGACGTGACCGGAGAGGTGACGCTTCCAGAGGGGAAGGAGATGGTTATGCCGGGAGACACCGTAACCTTCACGGTGAAGCTCACAGCGCCGGTGGCGCTCGAGGCTGAGCAACGCTTCGCTATCCGCGAGGGTGGCAAGACCGTGGGGGCTGGCGTGGTCACCAAGATCACGGCCTAAGTGTTCATGGCTACCGAGACGAAAAAAGAAAAGAGTGCGTCTGCCGGGAAACCAGCGGCGACAAAGCGCGCGAAAAAGTCGGCGACGTCGGCGGCACCGACAGAGCATAAGCTCCGTATTCGTGTCCGCGCGTATGAGCATAAGATTCTTGACCTCTCGGTAAAGCAGATTATGGAAACCGCCGCTCGTTTTGACGCGACGATTGTCGGCCCCGTGCCGCTCCCGATCGAGGTCAAGCGCTGGACCGTCAACCGCTCCAGCTTCGTGCATAAGGATGCACGCGAGCAGTTCGAGATGCGCATTCACAAGCGTCTCATCGACATCATGAACCCGTCGCCGAAGGTGATCGAGGCCCTCACGAACCTCAATCTCCCAAGCGGTGTCACGATTGACGTAAAAATGGTTTAAGGTGCGCCAAGACACCTGCCATGCGTAGCTTTAGCGAAGCAGGGGCCAAGAACACAAAACCGCCCATCCCGGGGCGGTTTTGTGTTTGAGGGCGCAATTTGCTGCTGTTGACCCGGACAATCAGTAGGAAATATCTCCTACCGATTTAGACGTTCGTCACAGGAGCGAGAGTTATGGGAAATACGATAGAGGAGCCGAAGAAAATCATCGTTGCCGCAGACAACCTCACACACAAAGAGTGTCTGGAACTGACTACTAAGATCGGGCACAGAGTGCACGCAATCAAGGTGCACGAGGTGGTCGACCGGCATGGGCCGACTGTGGTCGGCGAGATCCGCAAGGCGGGGGCCTGGCGCGTCTTTGACGACGCGAAGCTCCATGACATCCCGAAGACGGTGGAATTGCGCGCCAAGGCGATCGCCGAGCCGGGTGCCTCAATCATTGCCGTACACGCTTCGGGCGAGGTCGACATGATGATGGCGGCCGTGCGGGGTGTTCGGAACGTGAGTGACGCCGAGATCTTCGCGATCACGGTCCTTACCTCCTTGGACGAAGAACGGGCGCACCTGACTTTCGGCCAGCCCGCCAAGGCAGCCGCACTCTACCTTGCGCGCCTCGCCAAGCTGGCGGGCGTTCACGGGGTCGTGTGTTCTCCGAAGGAAGTCGGAATGCTCGCGAAGCGCCCTGAGCTCAGAGGCCTCAAGTTCGCCACGCCGGGCGTCCGTTCGTTGGGGCAAGACGCGGGTGATCAGAAACGTTTCGATACCCCGGCGGCAGCCGTCAAGGCCGGCGCGACGTACCTCGTTGTCGGTCGGCAACTCACCGAAGCTCACGACCCGGTCTTCGCTCTCGATCAGATTGAGGCGGAGATCGCCGAGGCTCTCAACGACATGGCCGCCAGCAAGTAATGAGGATTACCGAGATGCAAGCATCGAGACTGATACCACTGCTGCCTGTTGGGGAAGCGCCACTCGATCTCCTCGGGCGCTGTGGTGGCTTCTACGCCTGTCCGCGGTCCAATGGACAACGCACGGGCCCATTGGTCGGCTATGCCGGCCGCTATGAAAGCGAAGACGGCTCGTCCATGCAGTACGTCGGCGAGGTCTATGCGAACTTCGCCGCTGCAGAGCCGTACCCGCATGTCATGTGGTACGTCGCCGAACTCATGTGGAGAATGTATTCAGGATTTTTCCACGGACAGGATGTCCACGTCTTCTGCGGAGCACCGATCGGCGGCTACAGCTTCTCGGACGTTCTGGCCCGAGTATGCGACCGCAAGGTCGTCAAGGCGGAGAAGAAGGTGGTCGCTCTGGCGACCGGAACGAGCCGAGAGCGCGCAGATCTCGTTTTCGGGCGGCACAGGGTCGACCCTGGCGAGGGGGTGGTGATCGTCGAGGATGTTTGTAACAACTTCTCTACCACCGAGAAGCTGATCCGGCTCATCCAGGAGTGCGGTGCCACCGTTGTGAGGATCGCCTGCCTGCTCAACCGGTCACTCTACGTCGAGGGTGCGTACTTCTCCGAAACTCTCGGGCGACGCGTGCCCGTACTCGCTCTGGTACGACGTCGGATCGAGGAGTACCGTCAGGACGATCTGTTCGTCTACGACGATGCCGCCGCGGGCAACGTTGTCTGGAAGCCTAAGGACGAGTGGGAAAAGCTCCCTCGTTAGTCCTGAGATTCTTCCGCCAACAAAGGGACCGGCACGCAGGAGGCGTGCCGGTCCCAGATTTGTTAATTTGCATAATTTTGAGGATCCGTGTACAGTATCCGGGTCGCTATGTCCCGAGCGTGAGTGAGGGACCTCCAGCAAATCGCACGACGCGATTGCTGTCGTGCGATTTGCTTTTACATAACAATGAAATTCATCCTCGCCACAAAAGTTGGAATGACCCGTATCTACGGGGAGGACGGCCGTGCACACGCAGGGACGGTTCTTGCTGCAGATTCGGTGATCGTGACGCAGGTTAAGACGGCAAAGGGTAAGGATGGCTATGCCGCGTTGCAGGTAGGGAGCGGCACGCGCAAGACCAAAAATATTTCAAAGGCGGTCTTGGGCCACACGAAAGGGAAGGCATACAAAACCATTCGTGAATTTAAGGCCATTGAGCCGGTGGAAGTAGGGAGCACTATTGATGTAGGGACGTTCGCGGTAGGCGATATGGTGCGCGTCTCGGGCCTAACCAAAGGGAAGGGCTTCGCGGGTGTCGTGAAGCGGCACGGCTTTCACGGAGGGCCGCGCACACACGGCCAAAAGCACTCTGAGCGTGAGGCCGGATCGATCGGCGGCGGCGGTGGCCGCGCGGGTGGTCGGGTGGCCAAGGGTATCCGTATGGCCGGTCGTATGGGTGGTGAGCGCGTTACGGTCATGAACCTCAAGGTCCTGGTGGTCGATCCGGCTACTGGCGAGATGGTCGTATCGGGGGCAGTACCGGGACGTCGCGGGACGTTGCTCGAGGTGGTAACAATGCAAAAGAACGGCTAACTTGATTGTCATGGCAACAACAACCACAACTCAGAAGACCCCCACGACGCCAGCACCAAAGGCGGAGAAGAAGGCAGTGGCCGCACGAGAGCTGACCGTCTACGCGATGGATGGTAAGAAAGTGTCGACTATCGCACTCCCGCCCGAGATCTTCGGGGCTCCGTGGCGCGCCGACTTGGTGCACCAGGTCACGACCGGTATGCAGGCAAATGCGCGTCAGAACCGCGCACACACCAAGGATCGAGCTGAGGTCTCAGGTGGCGGCAAGAAGCCGTGGAGGCAGAAGGGGACCGGCCAGGCGCGCCACGGCTCAAGTCGGTCACCTATCTGGCGACACGGCGGGGTAACCTTCGGTCCGCGCAACGAACGTGACTACAGCGAGAAGATTAATCGCAAAATGCGCGCCGGAGCGCTCGCTTCGGTGCTCTCGCGTAAGGCAAAAGACGGTGAGATCATCTTGGTCGACAAGTTTCACTTCGCCGCCCCGAAAACGGCTGAGGCGAAGGGTTCACTCGTGGCTCTTGCTAAAGAGGCTAGTGTCGCCAAGCTCGTAACCAAGCGCAAGAACGCCGCACTTCTTGCAACGGCTGCGTATGACGCAAACACGCTTAAGAGCTTCAAAAACCTTTCCAGCATAGCTACTGAGGAGGTGCGCAACTTGAACCCGGTCGATCTGCTCTCGCACACCTACCTCATCATCGAGAATCCGGAGGTGGCCTTTAAGACCCTCATTGCCCGAGTAAAGAACGTATAACGGTATGGCTATTTTTGACACAAAAAAGGAAAAGAAGACGGCGAAGGCCCGCCACGCACGCGCCTCTAAGCGCGGCACCAAGGCGGCGCACGACATTGTCCGCGCGCCGTGGTTTTCCGAGAAGGCACTCATTGCCACAGAAAAGGGCGTGTATACGTTTGCGGTACCACCGCGCGCCACGAAGGCAGACATTGCGGGCGCCATCAAGCAGGTATATAACGTCGAACCGCGACTCGTACGTGTTGTCAACCTGCCTGCGAAGCGTAAGCCTATGCGCACCAAGCACGGGATGGGCACGCGCGCCGCGCGCACCAAGGCCTACGTGTATCTCAACGAGGGCGATACCATCACCTTTGCATAAACTGTATGAAAACCTACAAACCGACAACCAAAAGCCGCCGCCACATGAGTACGCTCCCGTACCGAGAGTTGCTCTCGGGCGACACGCCGCACAAACCCTTGCTTAAGCAGAAGAGCGGGCAGGGAGGCCGAAACAATGCCGGTCGCGTGACCACGCGCCACCATGGTGGTGGCCACAAGAAGCGTCTTCGTGCGGTGGACTTCAAGTATGATAAGAAAAATATCCCAGCCAAGATCGAGACCGTCGAGTACGACCCCTTCCGTAGCGCTTTTATCGGGCTCGCGCTCTACGCCGATGGCGAACGACGATATGTGATACTACCGAAGACGGTTAATGCCGGATCGAAGTTTATTGTCGCCGAAGACGCACCGCTCCTCGCGGGTAATCGCCTCCCGCTCGGCTCCATACCGGTAGGCACCTTCGTATATAACATCGAGCTCTCTGCTGGCGCCGGTGCATCCTTGGTACGCTCTGCGGGGAACTACGCGGAGGTGGTGGCGCATGACGCGGGGTATGCGCAGATCAAGCTCCCTTCAAGCGAGATACGTAAGATTTCTGATCTCGCGTGGGCATCAGTGGGTGCTGTTGGCAACGAGGAGTATAACCTGGTCGTACTTGGCAAGGCAGGACGCTCTCGCTGGCGAGGCATTCGTCCGACGGTGCGCGGTACGGCTATGAACCCCGTTGATCACCCACACGGCGGCGGTGAGGGTCGCCAGGGTCGTGGTTTGAAGCGTGCCAAGAGCAAATGGGGCAAGCCGACAGGCAAGGGCCAAAAGACGCGTACGCCCAAGAAATATTCAAATGTCTTTATCGTGTCGCGACGCAAGGTTGGAAAGAAACGGAAGGGGTAATCACCAATAACAAAGGCCCGGCACCCAAGGTGTCGGGCCTTTGTTATTGGTATGTCGGCTTCAACAGCGTACGGAGCTCGCTCACGGGTATTGCCAGCGTCTGAGAACCCGCACTGTATGGCGCGACTGCATAAGGTGGGAAAAGAAGGACCAGGGAGGTACCGTCGAGGAAAAAGTTCTCGAAGTTTGCTTCGATGGGTGCAGTGCCCATGTCAACCATTGACGTATCATACGAGTCATTCCCAAGAATATCTGGTAGACGAGCGCTACTTAGACGTGAGAGTGTGCCAAGATAATCGGCGTGCGCCACAAAGAGATCCTCGAGGCCAAGAGCCGCGCCGCTTTTTAGGTCGTAGGTAAACGTATGAAAGGTAGAATTGCCGTGCGCGCCGAGTGTGTCAACGTATAGGTTAAAAATATACGATACAGTCGGTGTTGACGAAGCACTGAAGTAACTAATTCGTAAGGTTTCCTTGCGGCCCTGATCGAATCCCATCAGATGAATATCTTCAGGGGTGAGATGGTCAAAGTTGCCTTCCTGCTTAAATTCCGCAACGGCCTCGTCGACATACGAGCGCATCTGCGTAATCGCGGCTCGATCAGCCTCTCTACCCACGCTGTCAGCCAGGGGCGTGACGGTGGGGTACGAGGCGTCTATGTCGTAGTAGGTCGCGTGGTCGACCACAGAGCCCGTGGGGGCTGACTCGAGTGGGACTCGTACTGCATAGGGGCGCAGAAGTATGGCGGCGAGGACAGCAACCACCACCAGGAGACCGACAACAAGCAAAAAAGTCCCCTTTCGTCCTATCGGCATATGCCTCAGTATACCAGACGCAGTGTTTGTTGACGATTCCACGCACTTCCTGTATCTTTCAACTATCCCTTAGCTCGTCGGATTGGCTTGCGCCTTGCGCCTGCCTGCCGGTAGGCAGGGGCTTTTCATTGCTTACTAATGGCACGCTCACTTAAAAAAGGCCCCTTCATAGACGCAAAGCTCTTGAAGAAGGTCAAACTACTAAAACCATCTACAGCTGGGGTTGTTAAGACGTGGGCGCGCCGGAGCCAGATTAGCCCCGAGATGATTGGTTTTACTTTTGGAGTCCATAACGGGAAAACACACGTAGAGGTGTTGGTTTCTGAGGAAATGGTCGGACACCGCCTGGGTGAGTTCTCACCCACAAAGAAGTTTGTGCGTCACGGCGGCAAGATGCAGAAGGAGCTCGAGGCGAAGAAACAACAGGCAGAGATTGATGCCGCGAAGGCCGCCAAGGCAGCCCCCGCACCCAAGAAATAATCTATGGCAACCGCAATCCTAAAAAGTCACAACCAACCGCCGCGCAAGATGCGCTTGGTGACCGAGTTGGTCAAAGGTAAAAAGGTGCCAGAGGCGCTTGCCGCGCTACAGTTTCTACCGAAGCGCGGTGCAGAGCCTGTCGCGAAGCTTATCAAAAGTGCCGCGGCGAATGCCAAACACAAAGGTGAATCTATCGACGATCTTACCGTCGAGAACATCATCGTCGAGAGCGCAGAGATATTGAAGCGCTACATGCCTCGTGCCTTCGGGCGCGCATCGATGATTCGACACCGCAAGAGCCGCGTCAAGGTGATCGTGTCGTCGACGAAATCCAAATAATCTTTTATGACACACACGGCACATCCCTACGCACACCGTCTTGGAATCATCCGTGGATGGAGGAGTCGCTGGTTTGCGGGCGACAAGAAGAGCTATCGTGAAAATATTCAAGTTGATGAAACCATTCGTCGCTTCTTGACCAAGCGCCTACGCGGCTCATACACGAGCAGTATCGAGATCGAGCGTTCGGCGAGTGAATTGCACGTGGTGATCTCCACAGCCCGCCCGGGTATTGTGATCGGACGTTCTGGAGAAAACGCCGCAAAACTTCGTAAAGAGCTGGCGGCAGTGGTGCGTACCGTCGCTCCAGACGATCGTCGCACACTCAAGCTCGACGTCAACGAGATACGTCAGGCAGAAGCAGATGCGGCCGTGGTTGCCTACATGGTGGCAGAGGGCCTCGAGAAGCGCATGCCTTTTCGCCGCGTGCTTAAGCAAACCATCGAGAAGGTCATGGCGGTTAAAGAGGTCGAGGGGGTACGTATCGCCGTCTCAGGTCGTCTCGGTGGCGCTGACATGAGCCGTAAAGAGCAGCTCCGCAAGGGCCGCATTCCTCTCCAAACGTTCGCGGCGGATATCGATTTTGCACAGGAGCGCGCCTACCTTTCCTATGGCGTGATTGGCATCAAGGTCTGGATCTACAAAGGAAACATCTACGATAAAAAAACTGTAGCAAAGCCACTTGCACAGCGAGTAATGTCCAACGGACAGAGCGCCTAATCTCTTATGTTATTTCCTAAAAAAGCAAAGCATCGCAAATGGCAAACACAGCGCAAGAGCGCACGGCGTTTGGCGCGCCCAGACACGCGGGGGACGACGGTTGCCTTCGGCTCGTTTGGTCTCAAGGCACTTACGAGTTCACGTATGACAAGCAACCAGATTGAGGCGGCACGAAAGGTGCTCACCCGCGCTACCGCCAAGACAGGCAAGCTCTGGATCCGTATTTTTCCCGACCGTCCGGTTACAGCCAAGCCCGCAGAAGTCGGCATGGGTAAGGGTAAGGGAGATCCGAAGCACTATGTGTTTGAGGTACGTCCGGGACGGGTGCTCTTCGAGCTCGACGGCGTCGCCGAGGATGTGGCCCGCGCCGCTCTGCGTCGCGCGGGGATGAAGCTCCCGGTGAATACGTCAGTAATCGCGCGCCGCTAGACTTTTATGACAAAAAAGAACACAATCAACACCTTGGGAGATGCTGAACTCGAGAAGATGCTCGAGGAAACTCGTGCCGCACTGCGTACCGAACGGTTTGCTGCCGCCGGAGCCCGCCCCAAGGACCCAAATGCGCCAGCAAAGATGCGTAAGACCATTGCGCGCATTTTGACAGAACAGCACGCTCGCAAGACCAAAGCGCCCACAATCTAAATTATGGAAAAGAACACCGCACGTCCCCAATCATTTGTTGGAACTGTCGTTAAGACGGCGATGACTGATACGGCCACAGTCCGTGTTGATCGTTATGAAAAGCACCCCAAATACAAGAAGTACCGTACCCTTTCAAAGAAATATTTGGTTCACAACCCTGGTAACACCGCTCAGGTGGGAGATCGAGTGACGATCGTGGCGGTACGACCTGTCTCGAAGAACAAGTCCTTCGCCATTCAGATGGCCAAATAATATGTTGCAGACCCAATCCATCGTTAAGGTAGCAGACAACTCGGGCGGCAAGATCGCACGTGTGTTCAAGGTGCCGGGAGGCTCCAAACGTCGCTACGCGCGCATTGGAGATGTGGTCATTGTGTCCATTCAAACAGCCGAACCGCGTAAGGCGGTAAAAAAGAAGGACATTTTCCGTGCCGTCGTCGTCCGTCAGACCAAGCCATTCGCCCGCAAAGACGGCTCATACATTCGTTTCGACGAGAACGCCGTGGTACTCATCGAGAAGCAGGGCAAGGACATGGGACCGAAGGGCAACCGCGTGTTTGGGCCCGTACCGCGGGAGCTCTCCGAGCGCGGATGGCACACGATTTCCTCCCTTGCGCCGGAGGTCGTATAACTATATCGGTATGCACATAAAGAAAGGCGACACAGTCAAGGTAATCTCCGGGAAGGACAAAGGTAAGTTCGGGGTGGTACTGCGTGCATTGCCGAGCGAGAATCGTGTCGTGGTTGAAGGCGTTGCGGTAGCTAAGCGTCACACGAAGGGTCGCTCAGGCGAGGTTGGACGTATCGTCGAGCGTCCACGCGCGATCGATGCTTCAAATGTTGCCCACGTAGAAAAATAATCATGAGTATTTCAAAACAACGCCAGCAAGAAGCCTATGCCGCACTCGCGGAGACCTTTGGCTATACGAGCCCGATGCAGGGTCCGCGTATTAATAAGGTGGTCGTGTCGACAGGGGTCGGCAAGAAGCGCGACAAGAAGCAGATCGAGCTCATCTCGGACCGTCTTTCAAAAATTACGGGCCAAAAGCCGTCAGAGCGTGCGGCAACGATGTCGATCGCCTCGTTCAAGCTTCGCGAGGGGGAGATTGTTGGTCTCCAGGTCACGCTACGCGGCACGCGTATGTACGACTTTCTCGACAAGCTCATTCACGTAGCACTCCCGCGCACGCGAGACTTCCGCGGTCTTTCTGCCAAGTCGATCGACGAGATGGGCAACATGACCGTGGGACTCAAGGAGAGCACCATCTTCCCCGAGACCTCAGACGAAGACCTCAAGGATGTGTTTGGACTCGCGGTGACTATCGTCACGACGGCCAAGTCGAAGGCCGAAGCCGAGGCATTCTTCCGTCATCTGGGCATGCCGCTCATCGTTGACTCGAGCGTAAAACGCTGATATTCTGAGCACACGCTCCTCGGAGCTTTATTTTTTATGGCCAAAAAATCGCAACTCGCCCGACAGAACAAGAAGGAAAAGCTGGTTAAAAAGTACGCGGCAAAGCGTGCGGCTTTGAAGGCGGCTGGCGATATGGAAGGTTTGCAGAAGCTCCCCAGGAACTCATCGCCCGTGCGCCTCAAGAATCGCTGTGCGATCTCAGGACGCTCACGAGGGTATATGCGCACCTTTGGCCTCTCACGGATCCAATTCCGCGAGCTCGCACTCGAAGGGCGCATCCCGGGCGTAAAGAAGGCATCATGGTAACCGACCGCGTTGGAGATTTTATCATTCGTTTGCAAAACGCTTCTGCGGTAGGTAAGCGCGACGTGCAGGTTGCATACTCTGGGTATCTGTTGGCCATCGCACACAAATTAAAAGAACTCGGGTTCATCGAAAGCGTGGAGGTCAAAGAAAAGGATTCTGCAGGGATACGCAAGAACATACTGGTTACTCTTGCGTATAACGACCAAGGAGTTCCTCGATTGCAGGGCGTGCGACGGGTGAGCAAGCCCGGGCGACGTCTCTACGCCCCGCACACCTCTGCGCACCGCGTTCGCGGAGGCGTGGGCGCGCGACTCATTTCAACCTCAGCGGGCATTCTCTCTGACAAGGAAGCGCAGACACAAAAGATTGGTGGTGAGAACCTGTTCGAAATCTGGTAGCTATGAGTCGTCTCGCAAAAAAACCAATCGCAGCGGGGAAAGCCGAAGTGTCGGTTGCTGGGGGTACGCTCACGGTGAAAGGCTCCAAGGGGACCTTGACGAAAAGGGTGCATCCGACAATCAGTATCGTCGTTGACGACACTGGTATCGTCGTCACGCCAAAGGACTCGTCACGCCTGGCGAAGGCGCTAACGGGCACCTTTGCCTCACACGTCCGTAATATGGTTCAGGGCGTGGAGACACCTTTTACCAAAACGTTGGTTCTCGAGGGCGTGGGGTATCGCATGGAATTAAAGGGTAAGGAGCTCGTACTGAGCGTCGGCTTCTCTCATACGGTCTCGCTCACGGTCCCGGACGACGTGACCGCAACGCTTGAGAAGAACACCCTGACCCTCTCGAGCTACAACAAAGAATCGGTTGGGCAATTTGCGGCCAACGTGCGTCGCGTCAAGAAGCCTGAGCCATATCTTGGCAAGGGCATCCGCTATTCTGATGAAGTGGTACGCCGAAAACAAGGCAAGAAAGCAGTATAAACATCTATGAACCACGGACCAAAAAGCAAATCGGAGCTACGCGTACACAGACACGCGCGTGTTCGCGCACGTATCACTGGGACTAAAGAGCGACCACGCCTCGCGGTGTACCGCAGTAACCGCTTTATCTCAGCACAACTCATAGACGACTCGGTGGGCAAGACTATTGCCGCGGCCCACGGACGAGAATGTAAGGGCGCGGCCTCGGCCCAAGCGCGCTTTGTTGGCGAGACGATGGCGTCGAAGGCTAAGGCCGCGGGCGTGACGACGGTCGTGTTCGATCGTGCGGGGTATCGCTACACAGGGCAAGTGAAGACACTTGCCGATGCGGCTCGCGAAGGCGGATTAATTTTCTAATCGACTATGGATACCATGCATGAACCATCATCCAAGAAGCCAGACGCAGCACCGGCAACAGCAATCACGCCGAACGAGCCAGCGACCCGTACGCGAGACGAGCGCGCGCCACGTACTGCAATGCGTGGACGCGCCCCGCGTTCTCGTGCCCCACGAGAACGCGGCGAGTTTGACTCGGTAACTATCGACGTGCGACGCGTCGCACGTGTTATGGCCGGCGGACGACGCTTTAGCTTCAGTCTGGTTATTGTGGTGGGCGACAAAAAGGGGCGTGTAGGTGTTGGCTTGGGGAAGGGCGCAGATACGGCCCTTGCGATTGAGAAGGCCACGCGCGATGCGCAGAAGCGCCTCTTCACGATTGTACGCACCAAGAATAACTCAATTCCACACGCTGTTCTGGCAAAATATGCGTCCTCAACAGTGGAGATAATCCCCTCCAAGGGGCGGGGCCTCGTTGCCGGCTCTGCGGTGCGTACGGTGCTTGATCTTGCTGGCGTCACAGATGTGGTAACGAAGATCCACACCCGTTCGAAGAACAAGCTCACGATCGCGCGGGCCACGGTCGCAGCTCTCAAGAAGCTTTCTGTGACAAAATAATTTTATGCAACTACACACGCTTACATCTGCAACCAAACGACACATCCCCGAACCGGTTGGCCGGGGAGGTAAACGAGGCAAAACCAGTGGTCGCGGGGGAAAGGGACAGACGGCCCGAGCGGGCCACAAAATCCGTCCTGAGGTCCGTGATCAGATCAAGAAGATACCGAAGCGTCGGGGACACGGTAAGAACCGTGCGCACACCGTGCGTAGCGAACGCTTGGTATATGCGGGAGTGAACCTGGCGACGCTCGAAGCGCACTATAAGGCGGGTGAGACAGTCTCACCGGCATCACTGCTCGCCAAAGGATTGGTTCGTCGCACCAAAGGCCGCGTCCCAAAGGTCAAGATCCTCGGCACGGGCACACTCTCGCAGAAGCTGGTTGTGAAAAACTGCACACTGTCAGCGAGCGCGCGTGTAGCGCTTGGCCTTAAGGAAAATGCTTAATTCATTTATACGAAAATTACAGCTGGCATTTGGCGACACTGAGATACGCCGCCGCATGTTCTTCCTAGCGGGGGCACTTGCCCTCTTCCGTCTCCTCGCGGCGGTCCCGATCCCTGGCGTTGACCACAACGCCCTCGCCGCCTTCTTTGCACAGAATCAGTTCTTCGGTCTCCTGAATCTCTTCTCTGGTGGCGGCCTCGCGCAACTTTCGATTGTGATGCTCGGCGTCGGTCCTTATATCACTGCATCAATTATCATGCAGCTCGGCACGATCGTGTTCCCTCAGGTGAAGGAGGCCTATTTTGAAGAGGGGGAGGCGGGTCGCGCAAAATTTATTCAATGGAGCCGATTGCTCTGCATCCCGATCGCGGTGCTCCAGTCAGTCGCCTTCCTCTTCTTGCTGGAGAGTCAGGGGGTCATCGCGCATCTCGGGTCAGTCGCCTTCGTGGCAAACATCTCGATCATTGTTGCTGGCTCGACCCTCTTGATGTGGCTCGGTGAGTTGGTCACAGAGTTCGGTATTGGGAACGGCGTATCACTCATCATCCTCGCGGGCATTCTTGCACGCGTGCCCTCAAGCATCTCAGAAGCCATCTTCGCCTCATCGGCGGCCAACATTCCAGCGTACCTAGCCTTCTTGGTCCTTGCCCTCGCTATGATCTATGCGGTGGTGGTGGTGTCTGACGCTGAGCGCTCGATACCGATCGCCTACGCACGCGCGACGCGCGGCGTAGCGATGCAACAGGGCGCGGCAACCTACCTCCCGATCCGTCTCTTGCAGGCCGGTGTAATCCCCATCATCTTCGCTCTCTCGCTATTGTTACTGCCTCAGATGGCGCTGTCTGCGGTCAGCGCGCTCCATATACCGATTGCGACCAGCGCCGCCGCCTGGTACTCAGCATTTCTCTCCAACCCGTGGAAATACGGTGCGATTTACTTCATCCTGGTGGTGATATTTACCTACTTCTATACGGCAGTGACCTTCGAGCCGCACCGCGTGGCAGAGAACTTGCAGAAGACAGGAGCCTTCGTCCCTGGGGTACGACCGGGACGCGAGACGGAAGAATTTATTCACAACGTCGTCAACCGCGTGACGCTCCCCGGCGCAGTTTTCCTGGGTCTGATTGCGGTCGCACCATCCATCATCCAAGGGATTACGGGTATCACGACACTGGTGCTCGGCGGCACCGCACTCCTCATCGCAGTGCAGGTGGCACTCGAGCTTGCTCAGAAAGTCGACGCCCAAGTGTCGTTACGGGAGTATTAGCCCGCACTCTCTACGGTGCGGTGATATACTCTCGTCATGACTTCAGAAACCATGCCTGGGAATCGAGAAGCAATGCCAAAGCTGCTGGCTCGAATCACATTTTCACGGCACGAGGAGACGAATTACACGGGTATCGGAAGGGATATAACCGATCGAGGAGTAGAGCGAGCCAGAATGAAAGGGCGGGCGATCGCTAAAGAAAAGGGAGCGCCCGTCTTTTATGCGCACTCCCCTCGAGAGCGCGCCAGAGGTACAGCCGAATCGATCGCAGAAGGAGTTCAAGAGGCGCTGGGCGACGATCGCGCGGCTTTTTGGATGGAATCACCTGGGCTACGAAGCACAGACTTTTACGATGAAGAGTTCCGAACGCATCTTCAGGAAGTGCTTGGCGACTCGCAAGAGGCGTGGGCGAAGGCGCATTACAACCGACCTGAGTACTATAACAACCCGGGCAAGCTCGAAACAAACGAGGACCGCAGAGCGCGATTGTATGATGAGATGGGAAAGCTCCTCCGTTTTTTAGAAAAGCAAGAAACACAAGATGAAGTGCCCCATCTTGTGTTCGTGTCGCACTATGAGCTCATAACACTTTTTTTGGACGACGTATTTGGAATTAATGCAATTGGCGGTCCGGATGCACCCACGTTCGGCGAACATATTGACATCGATGTCCAGCGCCCGCTCCCAAATGGCGATGTCCCGATGCAAGTTCACTACAATGGGCACACGCAGCGTGTCGTCTTCGACCGACAGCTTCGTCGAGTTGTCGCACCGTAGACATGGTTTATTCACAGCGACCGCTTGTCAGACTTATTCAGGAGGGGCAGCTAACGGGCGAATCGGGGAAACCAGATCATGTTGAGACAGTCATCTCGAACGTCTTCCTTTTTTCGGACAAAGTATACAAAATCTATAAGAGCGATAATGATTTTTTTAATCGAAACTTTAACGATATTTCCGCTAAAGCAAGGCGATTTGACTTCACAACAGCGGATTTCGAATGGAACCATCAATTATCGCAAGAGGTATATACAGCATTGCGCGGGGTGCGCATTATTGAGAAGCGGTGTGCGTTCGTCGATGCGTTAGAGGAGGCATAGGAATTGGTTATAGTTTCTAATAGAATGCCGCGTGGGACAACGGTGTTTGATCACTTGTGCAAGCAAGATCTCTCGAATGAAGACTTCTATGGCATCGGGTGGCAATTTGCTAAACGAGAAAAACGTTGCCGACAGACTACAGGCATTCAATACTCGTCCTTGAGGGCAGACATTGCAGAGAGACAAAAGGATTTGATGGATTGGCTTACTGACGCCGAGGAACATTTGCCGGTCGATGAAAGGCAACAGTACGGAAAGACTCTTGCAGAGCTCGGTGCCCACGCATATGCCAATAGTGATGCGAAGGTATCAACGGGCCTCGATTTTCACAATCTTAATGCTTTTTACGTAAACAAAACATTACTTCCATTTGATACGTACTCGCCAAAAGATTCTTGGAGACTCGCACCGCCTTTTTTGAATATCTATCGTCTTGCCACAGACGTGTATGCGCTCGCCGGGAAAGCGGCATATACAGAAGTCTTAAAAGGCTACTTTGATCGAAGCGAAACGGCTAAGCCGCAAGATGTGACTGAACGGTTCTTAGTACTGTACTCAGCCCTTATCATGGTGTCGTACCTCTACATGCTTGCTCGCACGGACGCAAATAAGCGAAATGCGGCCGATGTGTATATCGCATTCACCAGAAAATACGCCTGCAGACAGGCAGATTTTGTTGCGAAATTATAATCATCCCGTACACTCGTGATATGGGTAAGCTGGTAGTCATATTGGGTTCTACAGGGAGCGGGAAAGGCGTGCTCATACAGCACATCCGAGAAGTGAGGCCAGACTTTCTCTATCCGCGTAGCTGTACTACGCGAGAAATGCGCGCAGGAGAGATAGACGGTGACCAATATTTCTTTCTTGCTAAAGAGGAGTTTGAGCGGCGTATTGCCGCGGGAGACTTTCTTGAGTGGGCACATTTTGGTGAAAATCTCTACGGCTCGCTCAAGAGCGAGATACTACTGCCCCTCCAGGAAGGCAAAACACTGCTTCTGGAACTCGACGTGCAAGGAGTGCGGAGCCTGCAAAAGATGATACCGTCAGAGCAAATCATTACGATATTCGTCGACGCCGGTTCGTGGGCGGAGCTCGAGCGGCGCGTTCGCGCCCGTGCTCCCATCAGCGATAGCGAGCTTGCAAAGCGCAAAAAACGATATGAAGACGAGGTGACCTTCAAGGATGAGGCGACACATGTCGTCGTTAATGCGACCGGCAAACTCGATGAGGCAAAAAGAGAGATTGACGCTATAATAAATGCATTATGACCGACACCCGATCGCGTAACGTGCTTTTTGTCGGGCGACCAGGGTCGGGAAAGGGTACGCAGTCGCGGTTGCTCGCTGAGAGTCTTGGCTGTAAGCGTTTCTCCTCGGGCGAACACCTGAAGGCGCTTATTGATGCCGGTGGCCCGCTTTCTGAGCGTATTCGCCGCGACTACGATCGGGGGCAACTTTCTCCCGACTGGCTCGCGTCCTATTTCTTTAAAGAAGCCGTCATACATCTAGCTCCCGAAGAGAGCTTCGTCTGCGAAGGCTTCCCGCGCTCACTGCCACAGGCACACATCGCCGATGAGATTCTCACGTGGCTCGACCGCTCGTATGTCTTGCTCAACCTCGTGGTCGGAGAAGAGGAGGCCCTGCGCCGCCAACTACACCGTGCCGCGACAGAGCATCGGCCTGATAGCGACGATGAGGAGAAGATCCGGGCACGATTTGAGGTCTACCAGAACCGCATCGAACCGCTCATAGCCTTCTTTAAAGAGAAAGGTACTCTGCTTGAGATTAACGGCGAACAAACTCCAGCCGCCATCGCAGAGGACATACGAGCGGCGCTGAAGATAGCATGACCATTACCAGCGAGGAACAGCGAGTGACTCTGGTTGAGGCAGGCCGTCGCCTGGCACAGGTACTCGCCGCACTGCGGACAAAAATCGCCCCAGGTGTAAGCACCGAGGATCTCGACGATCTGGCAGAAGCGCAGATTCGCGATGGCGGCGATGAGCCCTGCTTTCTCGGGTATACCCCCGATGGAGCTGTGCGCCCATATCCCGCTACGCTCTGTGTCTCAATTAACGACGAAGTGGTGCATGGCATACCCAACGAATCGCCCAAGATACTCAAGGAGGGCGATATTGTGAGTCTGGATCTTGGTCTCACGCATAACGGGATTATCGTGGATGCGGCGATCACTGTGCCGGTGGGGGTGGTCGACGCCGAGTCGACCAAGCTCATGCGCGCGACCGAGGAGGCGCTTGCCGCGGGCATTAAGGTAGCTAAGGCAGGCGTCAATCTGGGTAACGTGTCCCATGCGATTCAGGACGTGGTTGAACGAGCGGGCTTTAAGGTGGTGCGCGATCTTGGCGGACACGGCGTAGGGGAGCGCGTGCATGAAGAGCCTTTTATTGCTAATTTCGGGCGGGTCGGAGAGGGTCCGGAGCTAAAGGAAGGCATGGTGCTCGCGCTTGAGCCCATCTCGACCGCAGGAAAGGCGGCAGTGGTGCTCGCATCAGACGGATACACCTATCGCACCAAGGACGGCTCGCGGAGCGCGCACTTCGAACACACCATCTTGATAGAAAAGGCCGGAGCGTGCATCGTCACGGAGTTATAACAATTAGAGTATGAAGAAAGCAATCCTTGTGCATGGTTGGGACGGCACTCCAGAAACTGGTTGGTTCCCATGGCTTGCAAAAGAGTTGGAGGGGAAAGGATTTGAAGTAGTGGCCCCACAGCTTCCAGAGTCGGGGGCGCCAAGGATTGAAAAATGGGTCCCCACGCTTGCATCGTGTGCGGGGACGGTGGATGAGCATACTTATTTCGTCGGGCACTCTCTTGGATGCCAAACTATTGCGCGATATCTCGAGACCCTGCCCAATGGAGTTACGGTGGGAGGGGTAGTATATGTTGCTGGGTTCTTCAAACGACTTACGAATCTCGAAGGACCAGAGGCGGAAGCCCTCGCTGAGCCGTGGCTACAATACCCACCAAACCTTACCAGTGTAAAAGCTCATTCACCGAAAACTATTGCGTTTTTCTCTGACGACGATCCGTGGGTGCCACTCGACAACACAAACGATTTTGCGGAGAGGCTCGATTCAGAGATCATCATTAAACATGGCATGAGTCATTTTAACGAAGGCGCTGGCTATCTCGAGCTCCCTATCGTGCTCGACGCGGTGCTGAAACTTGCTCAAAGCTGATTCGTCGCTATACTGCGTGTATTAACCGCCCATGGCGGAGATTTATTTAAAAACATGGCCAACAGAAACCCCAAGGAAGAGAAGACCTACGTGATGATTAAGCCTGATGGCGTAAAGAAGGGCCTCATCGGTGAGATCATCAAAAGATTTGAACAACGTGATCTCAAGATCGTCGCGCTCGAGATGTTTCAACCCACACACGCTGAAATAGATAATCATTACCCTAAGGACGAGGCGTGGATTACTCGGCTAGGCCACAAGACACTCGCAACCTACGAGAAGTACGGATTCGATCCTATGGAAGATTTCGGCACCACAGATCCAGCTAAGCTCGGCCCAGAGATTAGAAAATGGCTGGTGGACTATATGCTCTCGGCGCCCCTTGTAAAGATGGTTGTCGAGGGGACACACGCCGTCGACATGGTACGCAAGATCGCTGGGCCAACGATGCCGTACTTGGCCGACATGGGCACTATTCGTGGCGACTTCTCAAACGACTCTCCGGCGGTTGCGAACGCGGAAAAACGTGCTGTTGCCAACATCCTCCACGCGTCGGAGACGCCCGAGGAGGCACAGCACGAAATCGAACACTGGTTTGGCAAGACCCCCACGCACAGCTACAAGCGCCACGGCGAATAAAGGCTTGTCCCCAGCCGGGCTTGACAGTGGGTGTATAGTTATAAGTGGGGTTGTCTTTGAAAACGCAACTTGCCTACCTCTCGGGAGTAGTGCAGTAAGGCACGCTTGGTGAACTCCTCTGGGAGATCCGATAGCTGCCGTTGCCTATCCCACCTGGCTTCATTAAGTTGCAATACTTGGGACAACTCCACGAGAAAACCGCTCTCACGAGAGCGGTTTTCTCGTGTGCTAGAGTGGCTCTATGTCGCTCAAGCTTAGTTTCTACGGAGGTGCCGGCCAAGTAACCGGATCTAATTTTTTAGTAGAGAGCGAGAAGGGGAAGGTATTGGTTGACTGCGGCATGGAGCAGGGGGCCGATCTGGTAGAGGAGCACCTCTACGGCCCGTTTCCGTATGATGCGACAGCTATCGATGCGCTCGTCGTGACGCATTCGCATCTTGATCACGTGGGGCGCATCCCCAAGCTCGTGCGAGACGGCTTCAAAGGCAAGATATACCTCACGCCACCTACTAAGGACCTCGCGACGCTTATACTGCTCGACTCGGTTGGTATCCTCGCCGAGGAGGCACGCATGGAGGGTAGGGACCCCCTCTACGAAACGTCAGACGTTGAGGGGGCCTTCGCGCTCATGGAAGAGCTTGAATATCACGTCGAGAAGCCCGTTGCACCCGGCGTCTCGGCCTATTTGCGCAATACGGGGCATATCCTGGGAGCTGCCAGCGTGCGCCTCTCGGGAGAAGACGGGACGACCATCGTGCTCACGGGCGATATCGGCAACTCGCCCTCGCCGCTCCTCACTGACTGGGAGCCGACACCGGACGCCGACGCGCTGGTCATGGAGAGCGTGTATGGCGACCGTCTGCACCCGCGACACAAGGATCGTGTCGAGACCCTCCTCAAGGTCCTCGCGTGCGCGATCGAGCGCGGCGGGACTATCTTGATCCCCGCCTTCTCTCTCGAGCGCACCCAGCTCATGCTCTATGAGCTCTCGAACTTTTTTAGCGCGAAGCAGTTACCAGAGATCCCCGTGTTCCTCGATTCTCCACTCGCGATCAAGGTGACTGCGGTGTACGAAAAATGGGGGAGCACCTACTTCAATCCAGAGGCCGAAGCCGAGATGAAGAAGGAGAAAAGTCTCTTCGAGTTCCCCTTCCTCAAGGCGACACCGTCAACGCAGGAGTCAATGGAGATAGAGCAGGTGAAGGGCCAGAAGATTATTATCGCTGGCGCCGGCATGAGCCATGGTGGCCGTATCGGGGGCTGGGAGTCCCAGTACCTCCCAGACCCCAAGACCACGCTCATTATGGTCGGGTATCAGGCTCCAGGGACCCCGGGCCGGCGTATGCTCGAGGGTGCACGCGAGATACGTCTTGGCGGACATCCGGTCAGGATTCGTGCGAAGGTGGAGAATGTGGAGGGATGGTCAGCACACGCAGACCGAGACGAACTGCTCAAGTTTGCCGAAGCGGCGCTTGCCAAAAAGCGCCCCCAAGCCATCTTCACAGCCCTTGGGGAGCCCGCTACCGAACGTTTCCTCGCGCAACGTATACATGACTACCTCGGCGCACGCGCAATCGTCCCTGAGTATGGCCAAACGTGGGAGATTACGAAGGAATCAGTGAAGGAAGTTCAACATTAAAATAGCCCCCGTTGATGCTATCTCAGGGGGCGTATCGAACGTGTTCCACGTGCGGGAATGTCTCGCTTATGTGGTCTTAGGACGTTTCTCCACCATCTCACCGGGCTTACTGACACCTGTCAATGCGGGGTGGTTTTCGGACTTTCGTCCTCCATTTCCCTCTTACGAGGGTAGTACCGGCTGTGGCAGCGTCACCATTAGACGCAAGGGAGCAACACTTGTCCCAGTATAGGCTGTTGCTCAACACCATACACGTTCGACCCAAAGAAAGCATAGCAAGAAAGCCGCCCCGTGAGGGGCGGTTTTCTACCGCCTGCTAGACAATCTTTTTGGCGATGCGTTCGAAGATTTCTGGGTACTCGCTCGCGAAGGTTGCGAGAGATTTGCGATCGAGTTCGATACCAGCCTTCTTCACCTTACCGATAAACGTGCTGTATGACTGGTGGCCATTCTCGCGGACGGCGGCGTTCAAACGCACGATCCACAGCTGACGAAAGTCGCCCTTCTTGTCGCGACGATGGGCGAAGGCGTAGCGTCCTGCACGCATGAGGCTCTCATGAGCCTGCTTGATCTTGGTGGAGCTCCCGTGGCGATAGCCCTTGGCCCTCTTTAGTATGTTGGTGCGACGTTTGTTCGCGCTCAATCCTCCTTTGACTCGTGCCATAAATAGTTAAATATCAGTTATTATTTTGCTCCGGTGCCGGGCAAGAAACGTCGGCGCACCCGCGCAGTGAGCGCCACGCCCACCTGACGGCGTTTTGCACTACGGCTTGAGCCGCTCTGCTTGGCATTGAAATGGTTCTGGCCCTTGGCACGGGCGACAAGCTTCCCGTTCTTGGTGACACGGATGCGTTTGGTGTATGACTTGTTAGTTTTCATGTGGTTGGTTTTGCTGCAGTCTCTTTTTCACGCTTCTGCTGGGCTACGAGGTCTCGTTCGATAACACCCGCGAAGCCCTTAGGGCTCTTGGCGATGGGCTCCGCGACTTTGTACGCGTATGGGATGCGGACGAGGAACTTCTCAAGACGTTCCTTGAGGAATTTCTCATCCATGCCCTTGTAGCGCCCCTTGAGGAAAAGTTCTGCCCGCACGCGATGACCCTCAGCGAGCCAGTCAGCGGCCTTCTTAGCCTTGAGCATCATATCGTTCTCGCCGGTGCCCACCTTGATCTGGACCTCCTTTGTCTCCGATATCTTAACCTTGGCCTTGGCTACCTTCTCCTTCTTGCTACGTTCGTACTCAAATTTACCATAATCCATGATCTTAGCAACTGGCGGGGTTGCCGAGGGCGATATCTCGATCAGGTCCATTCCCGCAGTCTTTGCGGCGTCGAGCGCGCCGTCGAGGCTTATAACGCCCAGGTTCTCGCCCTGTGCGCCAATAACGCGCAACTCGCGTGCGCGTATCTCGTTATTGATTAGTAGTCGTTCTGTAGCCACCGGAAATGTTTCTATCACTGTACCAAAAAACAAGCATCTGCGCAACTAAAACAGAGCCGCCTGAAGAGCGCGGCTCCTCAGGCGTCATGACCATGGCCGTTCAATGGAAATGGTCTTGGCACCTTTTGGTGCTGTGAACCACCTCTTGAGAATAACAATTGGCATGAAGTAGTTCACGACGACGTCGCGGCCTACTCGCCACACATGGTATAAGAAATTCACCATGAAGGAACTTCCTCTCGCAGCGTATCGCAAGGCCGAGAAAATTCAAGGTCTAGAGATTTGCGATGGGGTATTGAGGACAATTTCGGCTTTGCCTTGGTAGGAGGAGATTTTGCCGGTGAGAGTGATTGTTTTACCTACGTAGGTCTCCAAGTCAGGGAACTTCTTTGCGTCACTCGAGAAGATGACGCCCGAGAACGGGCAATTTTTATAAGACTGGCAGAAGTCGAGGAAGACCGTGCTAGTTTTTGAGGTGTAGGTATCGACAAGGACGCCGCGCACCGACGCGATCTCCCCGATATGTTGTGGGGCCTCAGTATAGTTGATCGTGCCGATAGAAACGGCCGCTTGCGCGGCCGTGTTGCCTCGATAGGCATGGAGGAGCTTTAGCAAAATATCCTCGTAGATTTTGCGCGTGGCAGGGTCGGTGCCAATTTCGAGAATCTCGTCATTGATGTTGGTCGCCGAGGCAGTCCAGTTGTAGCTGCCAAGCGCGTAGGCTCTGTCGGTAACGATCATTTTGATATGCATGATGCCGTTACCGGTCGCGTGTCGCTCGACTACGATCGGGATGTTGGCGGCGTTAAGGATCTGCATCACAGGTGCGCTAAACTTCTCAACTGCCTGCCCGCTGTCGACGACGCCACGCACGTCGACGCCGCGCGCTTTCGCGCGCGCGAGTGCCTCCGCGATGTCAGTGAGTGTGAAGGTGTAGATGGCGAAATAGATGTGTGTCTTGGCGCCATCGATGAGCGCGATAATCTCTTTGTCGTTCTGTTTCTGGTCGAGGCTATAGATAATACGCAGGGAGCCGGGCGAAGGTGCGGTGACCGTGCTCGCTGCGATGTGTGGTGCGCCTGCGGGCGGTACGGTCGCCACGCCGAGGCTGTACCCAATGACGCCCGCGGCCGCACAGAGTATGAGCGCAGCGATAACGCGTTTGCGGAGCGCGGTCATATCTTATCCTTACTTGTCAAGAAGCCCTCTCGAAGTTTCTTGCTGAGAACGTTAAAGCGACTAATGAATAAGAGCGCGACGATGAATACGCCCGCGATCACCCAGCGCTCGTTGTGCAGCCACTGGCCCGTCACACTGCCAAACCAATACGAAAGGATGAAGAGGATGGTGGTCCAGACCGACGTGGCAAGAATCACGGTCATAAAGAAGGTGGTGAACGATTTGCCGAAGAAGCCACTCGCGGCGTAGGTGGGCAGACGAGAGCCGGGGATGAAGCGTGCCGAGAAGACGGTGAGCACGTAACGTGTCTCAAGCCAGGTGCGAAAAGTGGCAATATAATCGTGGTCGACGTACTGGGCGAAACGCGGGTGGGTGCTCGCGTATCGACCGAGCGAAAAAAAGGCGATATCGCCCAATACAACGCCCGCATAGAGCGAGAAGAGTGCGAGGGGTATCGAGATCAGGCCGTCTGAGGCGAATACGCCGACGAGAATGATAGTCGGATCCTCGAGGATGAGTGTGCCGACGATGATGGTGACGGCGAGGACGATGGGGTGACCAAGAGCGCCACCGATGAAGCTCGCGAGCAATGGAGGAGGGAGCATACGTTCGCTCAAGTCTACCAAATGTAGAATAGAATGTAGAGATAATTAATACACCGACTGCAGGTTCCTCGGTCGAGGCATCTTGTACGCCCGGTTCCTCGAGGTGCTAGGGAACGTTGCATAAGGGCAAAAGAGCGCGTATTGTATGGGATATGAAGCGACTAGGGGTGATCGCGATTGTGGTGCTCGCTTTCTTTGGCATCGCGGTATCGGCGTATCTCTCGCAGAGCGAGACCAATGGCGACCCTCTGATTTGTAATGTGCAGAGCCTATCGGGGTGTAACACTGTGGTGACGAGTCAGTATTCGCATCTCTTCGGGATCTCGTTGGCCGATTACGGCATCCTCTTCTACACACTGCTCTTTGTAATCGCGGCATTTGAGGTATTCCTCGTCAATCAGCTCCTCCGACGGCTGTTGCAACTCTTTGCTGTAGTGGGGATTCTGAGTTCAGCCTATTCGGTCTACACACAGACCTATCTCATTAACGCCATCTGTATCTACTGTATGACGTCGGTACTCCTCACGCTCCTGATTCTCATCGCGGCCGGTGCGATCGAACCAATGCGCCGTTCAGTACCACCGCGGCTAGATACCAAACTACTGCCATGAGACAGCTCACCCTCGCTACGGTGCTCGTGCTCCTACTGCCGTCCACTGCGTTCGCGGCCGGTGCCGCGTCGTTCTCAGCCGGCCACGAGCTCTTTGCGACCAGTTCAGCGCCAGGCAATGCTTATACGGCCGGCACGTCGGTCGTCATTACCGCACCGACGGCTGGAGATCTCTCAGTTGCCGGTGGCTCCATCGTGTCAGCAGGTGTGGTCGGAGAGGATGCCCTGCTTCTCGGAGGCTCGGTCAATTCGCGCGCGGCGGTGAAGGGGGACTTCAGGGCCGTGAGCGGCACGATTACCATAGAAGACACTGTTGGAGGGGATCTTGTGGCGATCGGGTATCGTGTCGACGATGCGGCGCGGGCCGGTGGAAGCGTGCTCGTGATTGCAGGTAATGCCTCCATTACCAATGGGGCGATGGGGCCTGTGGTCATCTACGCCAACAACGTGTTCCTCTCTGGCAACTTCGCCGGCAATGTGCACGTTGTTTCTGGCGGTGCAGTTACGCTCGCTCCCGGCACCACTATTCACGGCACCTTTTCATACCAAGCGCCCGAGATTGCTCGCGGGCTCGATGCGGCCGTCATTGACGGTGGGACACAATACACCAACGCTTCCTTGATACCTGACGTAGGCACCTCAAGAGCTCTTGCGGTTGCAAGTCTCGGGATCTTCCTGCTCATCCGCATCTTGGGGGCGCTCATTCTTGCTGGCCTCCTCGCCGGGCTCTTCCCGCGCTTTGCGGGTGTCATCGCTGAGCAGGCGGTGTCTAGGAGTACCAGGAGCTTCTTGCTCACCACATTACTCGGGTTGGCGGCGCTCATCGCGACACCGATCGTGCTTATGATCATCGCGCTCACCTTTGTGGGGTTTGGCGTGGCGCTCTTGCTCGGCATCCTCTACGCGCTCCTCGTGGTGCTCTCGATCATGTACGCTGGTATCCTTCTCGGCAACCTCTGCGTGCGACGCTTCCTCCACCGCACCACGGTAGAATGGCATGACGGCGTTCTCGGCATGCTCGTACTCTCACTCATTGTCCTCGTGCCCGTGATTGGCTGGCTGGTGGCGGCAGTACTGACGGCTTTTGTTGCTGGCAAGATCCTCTCACTGTCTTTTTATGCCGCGTTTCCTCACGATGGGCGAGAGGAGGGTGGGGTATAATCATCTGCATGAAGATACCAATGGCCGGTGACGCCGCACCCGCCTTCACCCTTAGAGATCAAGACGGCAAAGAGCACGCGCTCAAGGACTACAAGGGTTCTTGGGTGCTCCTCTGTTTCTATCCTAAGGACGATACGCCGGGCTGTACCATCGAGGCATGTACGATTCGCGACCAGCTCAAAGATTTCAAGAAGATCGGCGCGACGGTGCTTGGTGTCTCTACTGATAGTGTGGCGAGTCACAAGAAGTTTGCGACAGCATACGAACTCCCCTTCACGCTCCTCGCAGACGAGAACAAAGAGGTGGTAGGGCGCTACGGGGTCTTTGGCGAGAAGAAGTTTATGGGTCGCACCTATATGGGTACTACCCGCACCTCATTCTTGATTGATCCCAAAAGCAAGATTGCGAAGGTGTACGAGAAGGTGAAGCCGCTCGCGCACGCGGCAGAAGTGATAGCCGATTTGAAAGAGTTGTCCAAATGAGTACGCAAGAGGAGAGGAAAGCCCGGGCAAAAAAGATGGTCGCGTATCTTAAGAAGACGTACCCTGTGCCTAAGAGCGAGCTCACCTATCGCACGCCGTATCAGTTTGTCGTTGCGGTGATACTCTCTGCGCAGTGCACCGACAAGGCCGTGAACAGGCTTACCGAATCGCTTTTTAAGAAATACAAGACACCGCACGATTTTGCCACAGCAGACGCCGCGGTCTTTACCAAGGAGATTTCCTCGATCCCGTTTTTCAATAACAAAGCCAAGGCGATCCTCGGTGCAGCGAGGGAGATTGTTGATAAACATCGTGGCGTTGTGCCGAGAACCGAAGCAGAGCTCGTTGCCCTCCCAGGCATTGGCTACAAGACCGCGCACGTGATCTTGGGAGAGCTCTATGACGTGTGGGAGGGGATCGCGACCGACACACACGTCAAGCGCTTCGCGAAGCGCTTCGACCTGACCGATCAAGACGACCTCACTAAGATTTCAAAAGAGCTCGAGGAGCTCATACCGAAAAAAGATTGGAAATACGTCAACAACGGCCTCGTGCTCTACGGGCGCTACGTTTGCCACGCACGCCCGCATGACTGCTCTCTGCACCCTCTGACCAAGCTCTGGCCACCCGCTGCTCTCCGATGGCCGAAGGCGAAATAGCCGAGATGCGGTAGCATAGGGGCATGAGGCAGATTGTCGCTGAGGTACGGAAAGTTGCAGTGTTCGATATCGACGGGACCATATTCCGCTCCTCGCTCTTGATCGAGCTTATCGAGCGCCTCATTGAGAAGGGTCATTTCCCCAAGAACTCTCGTGCGGCCTATGAAAAGGAGGAGACCGAGTGGCTCGACAGGAAGGGCGACTATGAAGCCTACATTAATCGCGTCGTGGAGGTCTTCGCCAAGCAGATCAAGGGCCTGCCGTATGACGAGGTGGCATATATCGCGGGCGAGGTGATCGAGGCGAAGAAGAATCGGGTGTATCGCTTCACCCGCGATCTGATAGAAGAATTGAAGAGCAAGGGATATTACCTTCTCGCTATCTCGCACTCACCGCGCTTCATCGCCGACGGGTTTGGTTACGAGATGGGGTTCGACAAGGTCTACGGCTCCTTCTACGCCTCGGGCCCTAATGACCAGTTCACCGGCGAGATCGAAGACAAGGAGATTATCTTCAACAAGAACGCGGTATTGCAGAGAGCGATTCGTAAGGAGAACCTGACTCTCGAGGGGTCAGTCGGAGTGGGTGATACCGAGAGCGATATCCCAATGCTCGAGATGGTAGAGCGCCCGATTGCCTTTAACCCGAACGCCAAGCTCTACAAACACGCCAAGATCCGCCAATGGGAAGTGGTGGTCGAGCGTAAAGACGTTATATACAGGTGCTAGCAGGCGTGGTGGAAATGTGGCTTGACGGATGAGGTCGATACGATAAAATCGAACCAACGTATGGGAGGCAAATTCACCCCTGAATTAGGACACTCTCACTTTTAATAATACCCAATCGTACGGCCTCTTCACGTGAGGAACGATAGCCGAGGATTCTCCTCGGCTTTTCGTTAATAATACGAACCGCATGGTC
>Ga0210057_1002172_pt1 | contig 28432 bp, 31 predicted proteins | sample CryGeyCG2114_010_2_FD_183968 | JGI IMG/M metagenome (GOLD analysis project Ga0210057, IMG submission 183968) | Groundwater microbial communities from aquifer - Crystal Geyser CG10_big_fil_rev_8/21/14_0.10 (SPAdes) (version 2) | ecosystem: Environmental > Aquatic > Deep subsurface > Groundwater ...
GAACGGACAGCCGATAGCATATCTAATGCGGGTGGAAATTATTTCATTCTACAAATATTACAGGAGTTATTGATTTATTCATCAATCAAAACAGTCGATTTCAGCAACTGTTTTGGTTACTTAAGCCTCTTAAATAGATACAAGGGTAGCTATGCCAAGGAGGTGATCTCTATGCATCGTCAGTTACCCGGTCGTTTTGCCAGTTGGCTCTTTGTTTCACCCCTGCTCTTCCTGGCCCTTGTTGTCAGCCTTGCTCTTATCAGTCACAGCAGTTAATTACTAATCTCAAGTTTTGTAGGAGTCTCATGAACAGCGTTGCCCTTGCACCCAAGCCAAATCTCTTCCGGTTTACTAATAGTTGGGGAGCAACCCGCACCATGGTTGCCAAAGTTCAGAACCAGCGCCAGATACGAATCTTGCAAGATGTCCTGGCTCTCTTTACCACCAGTCCCGACCACCAACCTCGCCCCGCCCCCACCTGGGACCAGATTGATCTAGCTCGTGGTATTGGCTCTTGTCGTTTTGGTCTAAACTAATTCTATGTCATCAACTCTCATCAAAAAGCAGCTCGTTGCCGCTCTCCAGGGTGGCCAGGCTCACTTGGGTCTAGACGACGCCGTCGCCAACTTTCCTTCCAAGTATTTCAACCAGCTTATCCCTGGTGGCACCTACACTCCTTGGCACCTGCTCGAGCACATCCGTATTACCCAAAGAGACATTCTCGACTACATTACTTCCGATCACTACCACGAACTCTCTTGGCCCCATGACTACTGGCCCGATCTGAAGTCACAAACTCAACCTCGGCACTGGCAGCACACCATCGACCAAATTCACGCCGATACCCAGACTCTCATCGATCTTATCAACAGCCCTGACACCAACGTCACCTCACCCCTCTCTCCCGGCAGTCCTCACAACCTGCTCCGCGAAGTTCTCCTCATTGTCGCCCACACCGGCTATCACCTGGGCGAATTCGCCATCCTCCGCCAAGTCATGCACACTTGGAGCCCAAACCACCTATAAACTAATTACCTAAGTTCAGGGGCTCTAAATACACTATCTCTGCTTCATTTTTTTCCGGGTCATATATTGCCACCGATGCCGTATCAATTATTCTGCTATTGGCCACATAAGCAGTGCTACCTGGATTTAGCACCAACGTCTTTCCCAGGAGCTCATTCCTTGGCTCATGAGTATGCCCGGTAAACACCGCATCATATTCTTGGCATTTGATCAAAGCAGCCATTATTGATTTGTCCTGTCCGTGATACACCACAATTTTCCTACCCTCAAACTCAACTTCCAAAGTTTGCTTCGACGTAAACATAATCGGGTTTTTCAGCTTTTCACTCCGCTCAATTATCCGCCGAATATCACCTTCATTGTTTCCAAACACGCTGTGAACCGGCACCCGCCACTCACCACACACCTGGTCAAAATACTCAATCGTAAATGGTGCCACCCAATCGCCACAGTGTACCAGACCGTCTACTTGTCGCGCCCTAAAAATGTCCACCGCTTGGGCCACAGTTTCCAGCCTATCGTGAGTGTCCGAAAATACTCCAATTTTCACTCTTCAATTATATCTCACCCCAGCTTGCCCTGGCCGCTAAAATATATTCACCACTCTCCCTATACCTTCTGCCAATTCCTGCGATACAATAGTCATTGTTACACCAACTTTAAACACTTGAGGACATCTATGATCAAACGCCAACTTCATCCCCATCCTATAAAACTCCCCAAAGATCTGGTGCTGCCCACTTATCCTCCAGCCTTTAAACAAAATTTTAGTCACATACCTGGCCAGGCCTCCATCATCCGTTTTTTTGACCCCGACTCCGACTCCGACTACCAAGCCATGAAAGACATTGTCACTGGAAAGCAAAGCCAAATATGGATGGACGAGTCCAGACACCTCCCCAGAAGCGAATATTACGATTGGGCTGCTACCTCCACCAACGACTCCTTTTTGTTTGCAGTTCACAATGCAGCTTCCACCACCGACGAGGAGCTCGCTTATGTCCAAGGTTTTGTCTACATCTACTCCGAGCGTGAAGAAAAATTTCGGGTCAAACGCATGGAAAAAAAGGGTTTTTTAATTCCTAATCAACCCCACCGCCACGCCCTTGAAGTTAGCTTTGCTGTTCGCCCAAAAAGAGAAGATCAAACCCAGCAAGGATCGGGCCTTATGTCCAGCGCTCTCCGTCAATCATGTTTCCAGGTCAAAAAGCTAATCAATCCTACTCGCCAATCTGACATCCAGTTGTTTGGCTTTGTCGACCCCCAAAATTCTCCAGCCCAGCGGACATTAATCGCTTCCGGTTTTCTTAAAAAAGGTGCCATGAGGTACGATTCCGATTCAGAAGATATCTCTTATTTATATCTCCTCAGTTGGCGCAAGCTCATGGAAAAAACCACTATCAAGCTTCGCGAAGCCATAGCCGATCAAACACTAAGTAGGATGGTCTAGTCTATGCTGATCAAAATTACCCCATTTGTCCAAGAAACTCCGGCTTATTGTGGACCCACTGTCATTCAGACCCTCCTTGATTACATCGGCATCAAAGTCTCCCAGAACCAAGTCGTTGCAGCCGCACTCGCCAAATCCAGGGTCATGAGCAAAGGCATAAGGCCAGACCAACTTGCTAAGGCTATCCCTAAGCTGGCACCCAACATGGAATTCTGGCTCAAGCAAAATGCCACCGCCAGCGATCTAGATCAACTCATCAACACATATCATTATCCAGTTGCTGTTGATTGGCAGGGATTATTTTATGACAGTGTTGAGGAGGAAAAGAAAGTACATCCACTTGGATATGACTCTGGTCATTATAGTACAGTCATCGGCGTCGATCGCCAGAAAGATTCGATTGTGATTTATGATCAATACCCGGACTTCGCCAAAAAACCTCGGAAATTTTCTCTCAACTGGTTTGTCACTCGCCGCTGGTGGGACGTGGTCTACGAAAAAGATAAAAAAACCGGTAAAAAAATCGGCCTCTATACCAAGCACCTCATCTTTATTATCGTCCCCAAATCAGCTACTTTCCCCCAAAAACTTCACTTCTCCCTGGTGGATGATTTTGCCTATCTTAATCACAAATGACCTCTATGACCTGCCTTCACCTTCCCTCTGAGCCCGCCACCTGTCGTTACTTTGACCCCGACTCCTACTCCGACTATCAGGCCGTCCTCCAAATGTTGGTCTCCGAATCTGTCAACCGCTGGATGGAAGAAGTTGGTGACATCACTTGGGAAGAATATCAGCACTGGGCTAGGGTAGAGGACAAGGTTTCTTACCTCTTTGCCATCACCGACCCCGACCAAGTAGTCGGCTTTGTCTACTATTACTGCAAAGCCGATGAATTGGAGAGGATCAACCGCCTCCTTGCTCGTCACCCTCTCAAAGACTCTCCTCCTGATTCTAACTATCTCGAGATCAGTTTCGCTAAGACCAATGCTCCCACCCCGTCCGGCCTCATCAGTAGCGCCGTCCGCCAGACCTGCCTCCAGCTTCGAAACCTCTACCATACTCAGTTCCACCAACCTCTTACCATTCTCGCCTTTATCGACCCCCAAAACCAACCTGCCAGAAGATTGGTAGAAAACTGTGGCTTTGAAATTATCGACTCGATCAAATACAACCCCCAAGATTCGCAAGACGATTTGGTCTACCAACTTATCTGGCTTAAGTTAGAGCAGATTGTCAACAATCGGTCAGCAGGTCACCAGCCAATCAATCAGTTCTAAACCCAAACTGACCCTGATCATACCCATCCACTTCATCAGCTCAAAAATGTCAAGATTGCACAAGGGAAAAGAGACGGATATTATGGATAAGACCTAACAATCTTCATTGTTCTGTTACTCAGTAATAATTAACCGGAGACCTTCATGCCTAGACAAAAAATTAGTTTAAACATCGACAAAGACGCCCTTAAAAAACTTAAATTAGTCGTTGTCGCTTATTCTCACGTCGAACGTGAATGGTTTCCGACGGAGTCAGCCTATGAGGCAGAAGTCGAAGTCGAAGATCGGGCTGCCGAGGTGGTCGAGGAAATAAAAAAATTAGGTGTTGAGGCAAAAGCCTCACCGGGTGACCAGTACTTTTTAACCAATCTCTTAGTCGATAAACCCGACATCGTTGTCAATCTCGTTGACACTCTCAAGGGCAAAGACCGCCTCCAAACCTCAGTCCCTGCAGCTCTCGAGCTTTCCAACATTCCCTATACCGGAGCCATGATGGAGGGCTTAGTTATTGGCAACAATCGTAATCTCACCAAAAGATTGTTGGCCTCCTACAACATTCCCACCCCTGCTTTTCAATTTGTCCGCCGCGTTGGTGTCGCCGTCGATGAAACTTTAGGTTTACCCCTCATCATCAAGCTGGTCGAAGGTGGCGGCAGTGTTGGCATCGACAACAAAGCTGTCAAAGAAACCTTCAAAGATGCCCAGCGCAAAGTCGATTCCACCATCAGTACCTACAAAATGCCAGTCTTAGTAGAGCAGTTCGTCGACGGTCCCGAAGTCACTGTCTGTGTCTTTGACGATGGTAAGAAGAAACATGTCTTTATGGGTGAAAAAATCTTTAAACACAAACCAGATGGCAAACACTACTTTACCAGTTTTGAATCCTACGAAGACCTCCATGCTTACGAATACAAATTAGTGGAAGAGCCACTCCACACCACCATCAGCAGGCTCGCTAAAAGAGCTTTTGGTGGTTTACTTCACCGGGACTATGCCAAGTTTGACGTTCGTGTGGATCAGGAAACCAGGACCCCATACTTCACCGATTCCAATCCCAACACCGCCTATGGGCCAGACATGGGCTTACCCTTTACCGAAGTCGCCGCCCTAAACGGTCTTAGCTTTTCCGACCTCACCGCCAGTCTCTTGAGTAAGTACACCGCCACAAATAGCGTCTAAGGTTCAATCGACACAACGGCAAAAGTTTGTAAACAACAATTAATGAAATCGAGTTTGTTTGTCCATAATGAGCACAATTCCCTTTATCAAAGTCCAAGGTAATCATTTCGAATGCGGTCAGCAGATCGGTCAACAATTCCACCAGGTGATTGGAGCCTATATTCAATCATGCAAAAGCTCTCCTCCTTCGGGCTTAACTTGGTCAGATTGTCTTCTTCGTTCTCAGCCATTCCTCGCACCTATGACAGCAGGCTATCCAGAAATTGTCGAGGAACTAAGAGGTGTCTCTCAGGCCACCGGCATCAGCTTCCCAGAAATTTTTACCACCGGCATCGAAGAACTCTATGCCAACAACTATTCTCATAAAAACTGTACCGATATCATTGCCACCTCTCCCGCCAGTGCTCATACGCTAGTGGTTCACAACAACGACCTCACTCCTTCAATGTCCGACTTCATTACCTCAGTGGAGTGGAACTTTGCTGACGGTACCAAAATGTTTACCGTCGGCCTAGCCGGTTACCTGGTTAGTGTTGGGGTCAATAATTCCAAAATCGTCTTAACCGGCAACGAATTAACCCCTAACGACAATAAACCAGGTATCCCCAGGGCTTATATCGCTCGGGCCATATTGTTAGCCACCTCATTTGACAGGGCTATTGAAATTGCCACCGATACCAACCGCGCCTCTTCGTACAACAACATCATTTCCACCATCGGCAAATCAGTTAGCATTGAAGGTTCAGCCACCAGTTACGATTTATTATTACCTACCAACGGCATACTCACTCACAGCAATCACTACTGCTCTACTAAAATGCTCTCCTACGAAGGCAAATCAGATAACTACCCCAGTTCAATCGAACGCCTCAAATCAGCTAATACTCAATCCGAGCACATGTCTCACCCCATCACTCTGGATAACCTCAAAGATATTCTCCGCAGTCACGGACCAGACGGTTCTCCCTCTACCAACACCATCTGTCGGCACAGTGATCAAGCCATGACTGTATTCGGTATTGCCATAGATGTCGATGCTGGTTTAGTTGAGCTAGCCGCGGGTAATCCTTGTCGGAACCAATTCCGTCAGGTTTGGCAATTTTAATCTACACCTAGTTAATGATCAAAACTTTATGGTAAAACATACACCGTCAAATCTCCATAGCCGTGGTGTGTGTATGTAGAATTCAAGTAATCAATCAAAGGTTGTTCCACCGGATTTGTCGCCACTGTGATCAGGTCCGTATAATCTTTCTCCAACTCCTTTTGATCTTTCATAAACTTATCCAGAGTATCACTCCGGCTCGTATGATGAGTTCCATAGCTGTAGTTAGTAATATACTGATACCCAAGTTCATAATATCCCCGCGCTTCTATCACCACATTAGTCTCTGAATTTTGTTTTTTCAAACTGTTAATCAGCTGGGCCATTTGGTAATAAGGGAGGGCAAAACTACTTGTCTGCAGTGCCACCCTAAAAGCATTTGTTTGCCATACCACGCTACCCATTAGTACCAAACTTAAACCACCCGCCACCACTTGTTTGTTCACCTCATTCGGCAATTTCTTCGTTTCCACCACATACTTAGCCACGGGCCCAATCACTTTTTCTGCCACCACCGCACTACCAAGCACCATAAACGGCAGCAGATATATTAACAAATAATCATGGATAAACGCCTGTTCCGAAAATACCGCCGGTATACTCAGTCCGTACAACAACAGCATTAGTATCATTTGGTTCCCCATCCTCAATCTCTTCTCCACCATCACCTTCGCCGCCAACCCCATCATATACACGCTTGTTAGCCCCATCAGTATCAGGCTATAAAACGCTTTCACCCACACCAGTAGCTTATACACCAAACCAAACAACGTGTACTGCACTGATTGGTCAGTTACCGTTGCCCCCGCCCGCTCCAAGAATTTGTTAAACAACGAATAACTGCAATCACCAATCGTGCATGTATGCCACCGGTGCAAAAAATATATTGCCACCAGTATAGCTATTGGTACGATTGCCCCCACCAACTTTTTCCATCGTCTCGTCACCAGTAGATGGAGCCAGAGTAGGGGATAGACCAAATATCCATGCCATCCCGCCAACCCCGTATACACACTGCTGGCAATAAATATTCCCAACCACTTCTTCGTGACCCTACTATTTTTCTGTTTGCTGCTATCACTCCCGATCCACTTCACATACCCATACACTGCCCACAGCACTCCAAACAGCACCAGTGGCTCATGATTTATCGCCTTGCCAAAATACAAAAACATCGGTGTCGCCAGCATCAATAGTCCCGCGGTCAGTCCCACCAATGGATTAAATAAGCTTACCCCAAGCAAATACATTAGTACCACCGACCCAGTTGATATCAGCACTATCGGAAGTCGCCCCGCCCATTCATATAGTCCAAATATTCCATAAGACACCGTCTCCAACCACGATATCAGTGGCGGATGGTTCATGTAGTAGGTGAGGTGCTCACAGTCGGTGGGGTAGTAAGTCGTCGCCTGCCCCAGCTTAGTGCAGCCAATCCCATACTTTAAATTATTTTTCGCCGTCTGCATCCACAAGTTGCTATTAAAGTCGTGATGCCCCACAAACAACTTATTCATCCCCCGCGACAGTCCAAACACCGCCAACACAATTAGCAGCCCCATACTCACCAGATGTATCCGTCGCTGATCATCTTTGCCCATATATACATTCTAATCGATTTCTTCTCTATGAGCAGTGGTGATTGAATCCATCAAAAAGTTCAGATATATTCGAATATATCATTACAAATAGGAGTTAATCATGCCTAGAGAAACAGCCGACTCGCCATTATCCTCCCCAACACCTAATGATCTTCGCCGGATCGTCAAAACATTCGTAGGCGATAGTCAAGAGTATTGTCTTCCTCTAGGGCCTTTTACAGATGCACTTGTCGACCACCGCTTTGACCCAATCGGAGTTAAAGTGGAAGTTAGCGGTTGGGCCCGGTATGCCCGTAATTTACCTGCCGTAAACTACCCATCTGGGATATGGGAAATACACAGCGTAGGCCCAAGTGAAACGAATCAATTTGTAAGAACAATCGTTCTGACCAACACAGACCCGGACAATCCAATGCAATTCACAGTCCAATCTGATGATGATGTTTTTCAACTGATTATTGAAGACAATCCCACCCAAACTCGTCACGACTAAAAATTAAAACTTCAACCCCATAAAATAAAACTGTTCTTGGAATACAATTGTCACCACGCTGCTTACCGCAAACATCACTAGCAGCCCGTAAGTCACTCCATACCTTAATTTTCTATCCACATGTGGCACCAGCACATACACCAAGCTCACCAGTGTGATTGCATAGACCACCACCTTATTTCCCGTCAAATTCCACCTCACCAGCGGGTAATAACTCCCCGCAATTATTGTCACCAACGGCACCATCAATCGTTGTAAGTAATTCCCCACTTCATCAGTTTTCATCATTCCTTCAACTACAGTTATGCCCATCGCTAGAGCCAAGAATGGGTACACCGCTGTTTTATACCACCCAAAAAATCCCCAGTCAGTGCCATATATCAGCGCCCCCATCAGCAGCAAATACAAGCTCACGGTCAGCTGACTAAACTTATCCATCTTGCTACTACTTATAAATAAATTGATTAGCATCAACGGATAGAAAAAGAAGGCAAAAGATCCAATCGCCGCTCCGTGGTGGTCCGTAAATAATCGTAGCCAGCTCACTACATCCAATATTTTATGTGTGTTCACCTCAAAGCTCGCCCACTGATAGCCAAGGCTCCACCCTATTCCATACACAAAATAAAACACCACAAATGGCGCCATCACCATCAATAGTTTTATTATCGGCCACTTCAACAATTCCTTCACCTGCCACTTTTTTGGCCACTGCCACACCATCACTGCTGCTGCTATCAAACCCACCACACTCGTCTCCTTGGTCAAAAACGCCAGCCCCGACCACACTCCGGCCCACACCAAATATCGTCCCCGTTTGTTTTTCACATATTCATACACAGCCAAACCAATTAGCAAGAAAAAAGTTGCCAACATATTTTCTTCCTTCACCACCCGGTTGGCTACCACAATCAATGGCGTCAGGCTATAAAAAAACGCCGCCGCCAATCCTATCTTTTTTGATTTCAACACCCGCTCTCCCCACACATACACCAACCAAATATTAACCACCCCAAACATTATTGGTATCAACCTAATCACTTCCAAATGACTATCAAAAATCGTCTTTGCTCCCGCAGCCACCGACACCAAACCTAGTAATATCGGCATCACCGGCGGGTTGTCAAAATATGGCGTTCCCAAAGTAAAGTCTGCCCCAAACCATTTCAACGACTGCAACCGGTCCGGTGTATACACTTGCTTTGGATTAAAGTAATCATAAAAAAGCCACGATGTCGGCGTCCCTGTGGTCAGTAGCGATATCCCATGCCACGCCAACCCCTGCTCGTCCTCGGTCTCGTGGAGTGGGGGATACAGGTCATGTTGGTACAGTCGTAGTATTGCTCCCACCAACATTATCACCACCACCCACACCCTCGGCTCCATCACCACTCTTAATAGCTCTTGCCTGGTATTTTCCCGTCTCCATCCCCAAATCAGTCCTCCCATTATCACCATCACCCCCACCACTAATATCAGTTCATATCCACTTCTTCTGCCGATACTCACTTGGTCCGGGTACAGGGCCAGCGGAGTTACCGGTTGTTTATTTGCCATCAGCATCAGCTCATCACCCTCAGATTGATACTCATAATCAACCTTAACTTCATGAATTCCCGCCGCCATCATTGCCGATCTTGTCGCTGTTACCATCTGTCCATCGATCATTGCCGTGGCAGTTACCGGACCGACCATCTCCACGGTTGTCTCTTCCCTTAGATTCATATATCCGCTCCAGTTTACCTCCGGCCTCACTTCATTTTCCGGGAACCCATCCCGACGTGTACTCCAATAGCTCCAATACGGCCCTCGCAACCGCAGCAGTGACACAAAGTTTATTCCTTTATCAATCTGCGTTGCCATCACTCGCGTTTCACCACCTTGTTCAATTACATACTTTCCCACCAGCCCCACGCTCCGCCACCACAGGTTTAGCACCCAGCACCCAGCACCCAGCACCAAACAAACCAACAATATCAAATAAAGTTTTTTCATAATTATTTTTTTGACTGACTTTTTCATTCACTGTTCTTGGTAAACCACGTTTGGCACAAATCCTTGACCGAGAGCTGCTCAATTCTAAACTGTTGCCACGTTGTCGGATGAATAAAATCATTCAAGTCAAACTGTCGGCACACCCGGTCATTCTTAATTCGGTACACCGGCGCTGCCATCGCTGTTCCTGATAAATTAATATTGTTCATCTTCGCTAGAGGCGGGTACACCGGGCAAGCTGTTTGTTCATCTGTGACCACCAAGTCTTGCTCAGCCACTTGCTCTGCTTCTGGACATACGCTCACAAACAGCACATTTCCCTGGCTATAATTTCCCCTCTGGATCGAACTGGCAAACCAAGCTGCACTGGCCCGGTCCAACAAGTTCCCATAATAAATATATTGTTCATACACTTCCAAGCTTCGGCTGCTGTTGGTCACCACCCAAACATGTTCATAATTCTTTTTTGCCTCCATCAAATATCGGGCCAACACTCTATCCCCCAAATCATTGTCTTGCCCAGCATACGCAGGATACCGATAAAAGTACAAATAAAAATAATTAACCACCATCAATATATATACCGGTACCAGTATCAGCAAATATATTCTTCTATGTTTCGACGTCGCCACAATATACCAGCCATAAGCCACAAACATTGCCAACAGTGGGAACATCAAACTGCCCCGATGACCAAAAGTCTCATTGCCCGCGCTTATTACTCCCGGTAATGGTGCCAATAACGTCAACGCCACCATTGCCACCGCAGTCTTGGGCCGATGATGGTAAAGCGAAGCTAGAGCCACCAATATTAGCAAAAAGTCCAAGGGATAAAAAAAGCCGTGATCATGGGTAGAATATGGCCCAGCCGGCTCTCCCTCTGTAAACAACAGTTTCGTCGAAAATGCCGCCAGTTCTCGGTCCACCATATGCCCAATTACAAATGTACCTTTGTTAGAAAACAGGATCATCCATGGCGATGCAATGCTATGCAGCCGATCATGGTCCACTGATAAGCTAGCCAAATTTTTTGCCAGCGGGATTAACTCTTCACTTCGAGAATGTGCTGCTTGGTTATTAAAACTCACTCCATAAACAAGCATCAAGCCAATAGCTGCCGCTATCAGACCCAACATTGGCTTCAATAACGGCCTCCGATTGGCCCACACATACCTGGCTCCAACTACTGCTACCACCCAAGGCACCAACATCAACTTGGCCCCATGATAAGTAAAAAATCCCAAACCAAGCCAAGGTAACGCCCACATCACCTGCCATCGTTTTTTCGACAATATCACATATGCCGCCGCCAAATAACAAGTGGCCGCTATCGGTGCCTCAAAAGACAATCTCGAAAACTGAAAGCTCCACGGATTAACTGCCCACACCATTGCCGCCACTAGACCTACTCGGGAGTTAACCAACAAACTTGTCAGTAAATAGACCACCACTAAAAGTAGTATCTGATTGATCAGGTATGGCAGTCTCGCTGCCCATAAGCTGGTCAGTTGTGGTCCAATAATTGGTGCAGCCACTAGCGACGTCAGCTCTGCCAGCGGTTTGTCATATTTTTTCGTAGTCAAACTTCCGGGCGACCAGGTTCCTGAAATATCTTTGCCGCTCACATAAATTGATTTGGCCGTCAACACAAAATCCATCTCATCCGGATGCAGGCCCGGAGGTATCGTTCCTAGTAGTACCAACCTAATTCCCGCCGCCAAAATTATTACCACCATCAAATAGGGGAGTATTCGTCGGTGTTGGCTGGAAATAGTCGGCCATTGCATCAGTCATATTGTACTAAGACAAAACCAGTTTGTGCTAACCAATCTCCTCTTCTCTCTACCTGCCTTAGATCCCGGGGATTAAAGAGTCCTGAGGTTGTCGAAGGACGGGAAAATCCCGGGATCGATAAATAGCATAACTACAGTATCTAGCGCTACCATTTGTACAACCAATCAATCTTCGTTAACATTATCGTATGAGTGAGCAAATCTGGTCCGCCTTTCTTTTATCCGCCTTAGTCTTTGTCGCCTTAGTCGCCCACGAAATCGTCTTCACTGTCTTTGGCATCGAGGAGCCAGTCTTTCTGTTCCTTTCCTATGGTTGTATCTTCATGCTTTTGGGCTGGATTGCTGTCGTCGCCATTGGTTTTGTTCGCACTGGTGAACCCACCGATTTTTGGCGCCTCGGAGCTATTGCCGTCATTGGCATCCTCGGCTCTCTCATCCCCATTGATCCCACCCTTATTGGTTTCTTTCCCCTGGCTGGGTTGTTGGCGCTTAGGTCCACATCCTCTCCCCATTACCGCCGTCTCCTCACCCTGGTTTTGGTTGTCGAAGGGCTGTTTGTCGTTCTCATTCGCACTAATATTGCCCTTGCCTACGAACCCACCATCTGGGGAGACAACTTTGCCACCGGCACCGCCGCCGCTGTCGCCATAATCCTCGCTCTCATCTGGATCCGCTCCACCGCCGATTAGTCATTCTTCAATCCGTATCTCCAACTCCATCCGTACAACCCAGCTATCACCAATAACGGCCCAGATATTAACAACCACACTATCGGGTCTGTGTATGTGCGGAAGAACAACGTAAACACCACCACCAACCCTCCAAATACCAAACTCCCCACCAACGGCTTTTTATAACCAAGTATCGTTACCACCAATAGCACCATGTTAGGCACCAAATGCATCACCAGCCCCACCATCATTTCAGCGATACTTAATCCTTCCGAAAACACATCCAACGCAAACAATCCCAAAAAAGCGTTATATCCCAATGCCACTATCGTCGGTAGATTCTTCATCACAACTCGTCTTTTCATTTATTTGTCTCCGATCTGAATTAGCATTCAATCATTAGGTCATTGGGAATTGTTTAGAAATTAAAAATTAGATCAATTAGAAATTAACCAATATGGGGGGGGAGAAAAGTCAATCTTACAAATTGTTACGCTAATGTAACTTCGGGGCACAAATACACATCCTGCACCTGATGTAACAAGTTAATGCCTTCCTCAAACGGTCGCTTAAACGCTTTCCGCCCCATAATCATTCCCATCCCACCAGCCCGCTTGTTAATCACTGCTGCCCGCACTGCCTCATAAAAATCATTGTCACCGCTATCCCCACCAGAATTAATTAGTCCCACTCTGCCCATATAAGCATTGGCTAGTTGGTACCGCACCAAATCTATCGGATGGTCGCTCTGTAATCGTTCATACACCAGTGGATCAGTCTTGCCAAACCCAATCGCCTCAAACCCATGTTTCCCGTCCGGTAACTTTTGCTTCACAATATCCGCCTCAATCGTCGCCCCCAAATGTATCGCCTGCGACGATAAATCATCCGCATTATGATAATCCACCTCATCCTTCACAAATCCATCGTTTCTGGTATAGCACCACAAGATCGTTGCCATCCCTAGTCGGTGCGCCTCTGCAAACGCCCGCGACACTTCGGTAATCCGCTCCTTGCTCTCAGGGGAGCCAAAATAGATTGTTGCTCCTACTGCGACCGCCCCCAAATCCCACGCTTGGCCAATACTGGCAAACATTCGCTGATCATGTTGGTTCGGATAACTCAATAGTTCATTATGGTTAATCTTCACAATCATCGGGATCTTATGTACATATCGGCGGCTCATTATCCCCAATACTCCCAAAGTCGACGCCACCGCCGAACACCCACCCTCTACAGCCAGCCGGATAATATTCTCCGGGTCAAAATACATGGGGTTGGTTGCAAACGATGCTCCCGCCGAATGTTCCACGCCCTGATCAACAGGCAGTATCGACGTATATCCTGTCCCTGCCAACCGGCCATGATTTGTTATCGCCGCCAAGCTTCGTAGCACCGTAGGGGACCGGTCGGAATTTACCAACACTCGGTCCACAAAATCCGCCCCTGGATAGTGGAGCGTATAGCCATCAAACGTGTGTGACTGGTGATTTAACAAATAATCAGCCTGATCACCAAGTGTGGAACGGATCTCATCAATATTCATGGGCAGGTATCAATAATGTATATCGTATTCAGTATATCGCATCTCCGCCATTAAGGTAGGAGAAATTATTTGTGTTTCTTCTTAAATCCATATTTCGCCGCTATATATGTAGTTATCGGTACTGCTGCCACCAACCCAATGCTTCCCACCAATGTCCTCACCACTTCTTCTGCCACCACTTCATAACTTAAAATATGGCTAAAACTCCTTGACTTATCTACCGAAAATAATAGCAACAAAGGCAGCGCGCTTCCTGCGTACACCAACACTAGGGTGTTGGCCATCGATGAAATGTGGTCCCGCCCCACTCTCATCGCTCGTTTAAACAGTTCTGCTGTCGACAATTTCGAATTGGCCATCTTCAGTTCATACACAATCGACGCTTGTGACACCGTAATATCATCAAGTACTCCCAAGGCTCCAATAATCATTCCTGACAACAAAACCCCTTGCATGTTTAAGCCCCCTTGGTGCATAAATTGCAAAAACACTGCCTCGTCCGATGCAAATCCGGTCAATCTTGCTCCTTCGACAAATATCCTTGCCAATATTCCGGTTAGAACCAGAGCAAGTATCGTCCCCGCCGCTGCCCAATTAGTCTTTTGGTTTAAGCCATGAGACATATAAAACGTCAGTCCAATAATCAGCGCCGACGCCACCACAGTTACCAACACCGGATCGTACCCGGCTTTGATTCCTGGCATCACCATCACTGCCAAAATTACCAGTGACATCCCCAGCCCCACCAAAGACTGCAATCCTTGTCTGCCTCCCACCCACGCCACCATCACCACAAACACCAAAAACAAAAACTCTAGTGATGGAGTCCTCACAAAATCCACAATGTAATAACTCTCATTCTGTCCCTCGCTGTCCACAGACCTATCCACCATTACTCTGTCTCCCACTTTAATCGGTTTTTCACCCATCGCCAGTAGCCGGTTATAGTCGATCACCAACTTTTGCCCTACCAGGCTTCCGCTAGTCACTTCCACTTCTACCTGCTCTTGCAAACTAGTTTGTCCATCACCATAAGATTCTTCTGTCATGCTCACAATTCTTAGGACTTTTGCTTCCACAGTCTCTCTTTTTACTCCGCCCACATTACCCAACGTACCGGTCTGTTGTTGGTTTTGCTCTCCACCCATCGGTGTTCCTGCTTGCACCTCAACACTGGCCGCCTTTATCTCAGTCGTTCCTATAATCCATGTCACCATCACTATCACCACCACGATCATTTTGTTGAGTTTCACCACCACTCCTCCACCAGCGCTAACAAACGCCACCTCCATATGGGAGCAGGTATTGTGTTAATTATTAACGATGTCTGATTTGTGTTATCTTGACACCTCTGTCATACTTATGCAAGTCATTTGCAAAACAAAATTATCATTCTTCCGACACAGGGGAGTAGTTCGTCAACTATGTCAACAAACCCTCACAACCTCTTAACCGATCACCACATTCGGCCTACCCAACATCGCCTCAACATCCTCGCAGCCCTCACCGGCTTAGACAAACCTGCCACTGTCGACCAGGTTCAAAGTTGGCTCCATGCTCATCGCTATCATCCTGATCAGGTCACCATCTACCGCAATCTCGAACTTCTCGCCGCCAAAGGCCTCATTCACCAAGTCGACTTCTCCGACGGCAAGGCTCGCTACGAACTAAATAACACCCATCACCATCACCTTGTCTGCCGGAACTGTGGCCAGATCGAACCGGTCTTTGGCTGTGTTAGTAAATCACTTCTCACCAAAATTGAAGCCGATTCCGGCTTCACTGTCACAAGTCACCACCTTGAGTTTTTTGGTTTATGTCAACATTGTCAGTCAGGAGGTAAATGAAACACATCAAATTATTAGCTCTCACAATCATCACTGCCTCAGTCCTTGCCGGCTGTAGTCAACCAGCCACCGACACTTATGACCCTTCCAAGCTTCAAGTAATTGTTACCATCCCTCCCCAGCTAGAATTAGTCCGGGCTATTGGTGGCGACCATGTTCAAGTCACTGTAATGGTTCCTCCCGGTGCTAGTCCCGAAACCTACGAGCCTACCCCAGATCAAATGCAAGCCGTCGCTCATGGCCAAGTCTATTTTAAAGAAGGAATCTTACCATTCGAACAACTAAATCTCGACAAACTTCTTCAAGTTAATTCCAAGCTTGATATTGTCGACACCAGCGTTAGCATCGACTATCGCCAAATCGAAGAAGAGGGTGATGACGAGCATGGACACAATGGGCATGAGCATGAATCTGGTGCTGATCCTCATGTGTGGAATGATCCCAACAATGTCATGCTTCAGGCTGTGATTGTCCGCGACACTCTCATCAAACTTCATCCCAATCAAAAAGCCACCTTTGAGGCTAATTATCAGTCATACATCAATCAATTAACAGATCTTGATACCTACCTTCGTCAAGCATTTGCCCCTCTCAAAGGCAAAGAAATCTTGGTCTACCATCCCGCTTTTGGCTACCTCACCGACCGATACGGCTTAGTTCAAAAGCCCATTGAGCTTTCCGGCAAAGAACCTTCACCAGTTAAGGTCCAGGAAATCATCAATCAGGCCAAAGTCGATGGTGTCAAAGTAATCTTTGTCCAAAAGCAATTTAACACCAAGGCATCAGAAGTTATTGCTTCCGAGATAGGTGGTAAGGTAGTCACTATTGATCCTTTAGCAGCTGACTATGTCGCCAACCTCCGCCAACTAGCCCATACTATCTCCCAAAACCTCACCAATTCTCACTAAACATACTGAAGCTACTAAAAGTGCTAGAGAACTCCACTTATCATGTGTTAAGGTAAATCTATGTCCGCTGTAAAAGTTGAAAATTTGAGCGTTACTTACCCAGGGTCAAATCAGCCGGTGATCGAGGACATCAGTTTCGAGATCAAAACAGGCACCATGGTCGTTATTGTTGGCCCCAATGGTTCCGGCAAATCTACTCTGATCAAAGCCATTCTTGGCTTATTACCTTATCAGGGCAAGGTGGAATGGTTTGGTGTGGATAGAAATAAAAAACATCTTGAAATTGGTTATGTTGCCCAGCGCTTTGCCATTGACCGGTCTTTGCCCATGACAATAGCCGAATTCCTCCGCATGGCCTTGGTTACCTGTGTCCACAAGACTCACGAAAAGGGCGCCATGATCGCCGAAGCTCTCAATCGTGTCGGCTTGCCTGGCTTAGAGCACCGGATGTTATCGCAATTATCCGGTGGTCAGCTCCAACGCCTCCTTCTAGCTCGTGCTTTGGTCCACCAACCCAAACTCATAGTTCTCGACGAACCCGAAGCTGGTGTCGATGCAGGCGGCGAACAAGTCTTTTATAAACTGCTAGAAAAACTAGTTAAACAGGATCACACTACCATTGTCATGGTTTCCCACGAGTTAGGTGTTGTTCGTAGTTTTGCTGACATGGTTTTGTGTATCAATCACAGCATGATCTGCCAAGGACGTCCCGATCAAGTTCTCACCTCAGAAGTCTTTGAGCAGCTATATGGCACCAAGATCAAGTTTTATCACCATCACCACCAGGAGCATTAGTGACTAACTTAGTTGAGTTTCTTTCCTATCCTTTTGTCCAGCGGGCCTTGATTGGTGGAATTGCTGTAGCTGTTGTTGCCGGCCTCATGGGTGTATTCACTACTATGAGACAAGCCTCTTTTTTTGGTGATGCTATTGCCCACTCATCTCTAGCTGGTGTTGCTCTGGGTCTCCTTCTCGGTGTCAATCCACTCCTAGCTGCTTTTGTATATGCTGTTGGTGTCGCTTTAATTTTGCCTCGCCTCCGTACCAAGACTGGGTTTTCCTTTGATAATCTCCTGGGTATCTTTCTGCCCATGTCCATGGGTTTAGGTGTAGTACTTTTTGCCAGCCTACCAGGATATCAGCCAGAGCTTTTAGGCTTTCTTTTTGGTTCAGTCCTTGCCATGAGCTGGGTTGATGTACTTCTCCTTCTCGTTTTGGCCATCATTATCATCATTGGTCTTCATCTCTGGTGGCTCAAGCTCACTCTAGTTTCTATAGATCCAGACTATGCTCAAATGGTTGGTCTCTCCACTCGTGTTTATGAAACCATCTACCATATTCTCCTCGCTCTCACTATTGTCGCTGGTGTTCGCCTGGTAGGTATTGTCCTCATGAACGCACTGCTTATTATCCCTGCCAGTATAGTCAAGCTCTATGCCCGCTCCTTCAAAAGCCTATTATTATTCACTCCGCTTATTGGTGTTATCTGTGTTACCACCGGTCTCGTTTTCTCCGTCCAAACCAACGCTCCCTCAGGGGCCATGATTGCCGTAGTCTCGGGTGGTTTCTTCGGCTTGGCAGTCATTTTCCAAAAGCTCTGGTTTCTAATTACCGGCTATCTGCCCGCATCTACTAAGGAGGCAAAATGAAAGTTATCAAAATTGGTGCCCGCTGGTGTTCTGGTTGCTTAGTCATGAAACCTCGTTGGGTCCAGATCGAGACAGAGCTACCCTGGCTTCACACCGTCTATCTCGACTTTGACGATGACGCCGCCGAGGTTAAAAAACTTGGTATTGTCGCCGACCGTCTACCGGTATTCATCTTCTACGACGATAATGGCCAAGAGGTCAATCGTCTCGTTGGCGAGGTCGGAAAAGAGGACCTTATTTCTCTCATCAATCAAATTCACTACAAAAATTCATGAAGTATTGGTTACTGGGACTAATCATCCTCTTCTTAAGTTGGCTCACTGTTTCCCCACAAGTCTTAGCCGCTCCTCCTTCGCCAGAAACCCCGCCCGTCTCCATCTACATCTTCCATAGTAACGGTTGTCCCCACTGTGCCGATCTTCTCGCCTGGCTTCGGGGCCACTACCAGGAATTCAACCCTCAGCCTACCTTTTATCTCCTCGAGGTAAGCAACCACCCCCAAAACCTTCGCCTCTTTGCCGGAGTAGGGGAGTTAACCGATCAGCCCGATGGTGGCGTACCCTTCATCGTCGTTGGCAATCAATACCTCATCGGATACCAGACAGGAGTCACTGGCCTCGATCTTCAACAAATGGTTAGCTCTTGTGTCTCCAATCATTGTCCCAGCCCTCTCGACAACATTATTGCTACTGCCAGTGCCAGCCTCACCGATCTTTTTGACCAGCCCATTGCTCCACCTGCCATCTCTGTAGTAGCCACTGCCTCAGCTATCGTCGACACCGATTCCTCACCAATCCCAGATCTCCATCAGTCCACAACTTTGCCATCAGTCCTCCACCTCCCCATTTTTGGTACTATCAATCCTAGTCTTCTCTCCTTACCTCTACTCACAGTTGTTCTTGGTCTCCTCGACGGCTTCAACCCCTGTGCCATGTGGGTTCTCCTCTTCCTTATCAGTCTCCTTCTGGGCATGACTGACCGCAAGCGCATGTGGCTATTGGGTTTCACTTTCATCGGTACCAGCGCTCTCATTTATCTCCTCTTTCTCACCGCTTGGCTCAACTTTTTTCTCTATATCGGCTGGATCCCTATCGTCAGGATTATCATAGGTGCGGTCGCTCTCATCAGCGGCTATCTTCATCTCAACAAATGGCGCCAGCACCAGACTGGTTGCGAAGTAGTCCCAGATGAGAAAAGACACCAAATCTTTGGTCGCCTCCAAGCCATCACCCAAAACCACAACCTGGTCCTAGCCCTCATCGGCATTGCTCTTTTGGCCATCTCCGTCAACATCGTTGAGCTGGTCTGCTCTGCCGGTCTGCCCGCCATCTTTACCAACACCTTGAGTCTTTCTCATCTTTCCTGGTGGCGATATGCCTTCTATCTAGCTCTCTATCTACTCATGTTTATGCTCGATGATCTCCTAGTTTTTATCATCGCTATCAAAACTCTCGAAGTCACTGGAATTAGCGCCAAATACACTCACTGGGCCAATCTTGTTGGTGGCATCGTTATTGCCCTCCTCGGCCTCGCCCTTATCTTCCGCCCCGATCTCGTCATGGGTGGCTAAACTTAAGGTCAATTAGATCAATTAGAAATTAGATCAATTTCTATGCTTCCTCTTCTCATCTCCTATCAATTTGTTTATCCCCACCAAAAACATCAAATCAATTCCCACCGCTACTGCCGCCGAAAACTGCTCAAAATAAAATGTAAATATATCACCCAGTAGTATCCGCACCATCAACGCTTTATAAAAATACTCCAACGCCCCCAATCGATCTCGCTTCAGTTTCACCAATCCCACCACTATTAATCCTGTCACCCCCAATCGCATCAGCGTCTGTAACAAAAACATCACTATATTGGTATTAGTAGGCACCACTCCCTCTGCCATCAGCTTTTCCCATACTGCAATGCTCGGGTCGGTCAACACTCGGAATAAAATCCCCCCCAAAGACACCAGTCCATAGATCCCAAACACACCCGCCAACACTGGTACCAACCACTCCCTTGCCAATGTCTGTCTATATAACCAATGCTTAAACTTCAAATACATCTCCTCAACTTTCGGTGTATGGTCTGGCCTCACTGGTTCGTGGTCCACCGCCACCTTCAATCTCCGGGCAAACGTTGCCAATGGTTCATGTCCGCTTCTCACCGCTTGGTTCAAAGATTCCATCACCGCCGCTTTTTCTATCGGTTCAAAGTCAGTCTCAATAATCTCTTCCATCTCCTCAAACGCCTGATACAACCACGACCGCGGGGTCTTTGCCTCCGCCCGTTTCAGCGCTCGGTACAAATAAAACAACAGTAGGAAACATACATAAATCACAATCACCGTCGGCCGGTAAAAATAATTATTATCGTGTGTCAAAAACTTTCCCGCCTCGTCCACAAATAGTCCAAACCCAGCCCCCAATAGCATCGCCGTCGTATACCGCACCGCACGACCGTGGTAGGAAAGGGTCAGTAAACCCGCTCCAAACATCAGCACCCCGCCATACAAAATATGGGCAATATGCAAGCCTCCATGGGCAAGTTGCGGATATCCGGTAATCTGCAGTAACGCCCGGGTTACCAGTACCATCACCACCGCCGAGATCAACGTGGTCATCACATAATCCGGCGCATTGATCCGTTCTGCTGCCACCAACCTCTTCACCTGTACCAACACTCCATTTATCTTCACAGTTTCATTCTATCAGTAGTTACCCCCATGAGTCGCCATCCTTTTCTGTGGGCTCACATCACCAATCTCCAGCAGTATTTTTCACTATCTCACTGGTTATTTCCTCTAAAATACCTGTGCTACAATGCATCCATTAGACATTCAAACCATTCACACCAGAGGAGGAACTATGCTCAGGCAAGACATTCAAGATCAAATGAAAACGGCCATGAAGGCCCGCGACAAAGTCAGGCTCGATGCCATCAAATACCTATGGAGCCAAGTTCGCTACCAAGAGATCGATAAAAAAGCCGATCTTACCGATGAAGAAATCACCAAGCTCTTGCGGACCGAGATCAAAAAACGGCGAGAAGTCGTCGATCAAATGAAATCCGCTGGCCGTGACGAATTAGCTCTTGAAGAAATTGCCAAGCTCTCTGTTCTCGAAGAATTTGTCGAGGAAATGAGTGACGAGGCCATCGCAGCTGCTGTTGACCAAGTCGTCAACTCCGGCATCAATGATTTTGGGGCAGCCATGCGTGAAGTCATGGGTTTAACCCAAGGCAAAGCCGACGGCAAAAAAGTCTCCGAACTAGTTAAGCAGAAACTTGTCTCCGATAATTAATCTGGCTAACTAGATGAGTAATCAAAACAACCTTTCGATCCTCCTTAGTTTGATGCTCATACCTCTGACATTCGCCCTGTGGTGGTTTAGAATAAACAAGCCTGACTACTGGCAACGTCGGACTCAAAGGTTTAGACAAACATTTTGGATTAGCACCATCGGCTCAATTCTAGTTATTGGCTTGTATACATTCCTCCGCTGGGGTCCCATTAAACTGTAACCCCGCTTACAGGTTAAATTCAGTCACCAGTGTTATAGTGTGATAACTAAAGCCTTTTAGAACATTCGTTATCTCATTGTCATTGCGAGTCCTGAGCTTGCCGAAGGATCGAAGGACGTGGCAATCTCAGATCACCAGCCTAATATTCTACTATCCCAATCATCAATCACTCTCATAGGAGTTTTTATGTTCGCCTTACCCAAATTGCCATACAAGTTTGACGCCCTCGAACCATCCATCGATGCTCGCACCATGGAGATCCACTACACCAAGCATCACCAAGGCTATGTCGACAAGCTTAATGCCGCCCTCGAAGCCTACCCTGATCTCCAAACAGAATCGGTCGAAAGTCTTATGACCAAGCTCAATGATGTTCCCATGGAAATTAACGACGCAGTTAGAAACAACGGTGGCGGTCACGCCAACCACTCCCTTTTCTGGACAATCATGAAGCACGGTGGTGGGGGAGAACCAGATGGAGAGTTGGCCAATGCTCTCCAAAACGATCTCGGTGGTTTCGACAAATTCAAAGAGGAGTTTTCGCAGGCTGCTGCCACTCGTTTCGGCAGTGGCTGGGCCTGGCTCACGGTTGAGCAGGGTAAACTTCACATCTGTTCTACTCCCAATCAGGATAATCCCTGGATGAAAGGCAACACGCCTGTTCTCGGTTTAGACGTCTGGGAGCATGCCTACTACTTGAAGTACCAAAACAAACGTACTGACTATATAGCCGCTTGGTGGAACGTGGTTAACTGGGACGAAGTTGCCACCCGCTACCAAACCGCCATCAAATCTACCTAACCTCAACTCTTATCTTCATCACCTAGCATATTCACTGCTTGCATGATGACTTGTCTTCGTGGCAAAATCCTAACTCTCAAACCCAAAATTCTAAACAAACTCAAACGTTTAGATATTTGAATTTGGATCTTTGGTATTATTTAGAATTTAATTCATGCACCATATTATCCTCGACGTCGAGACCATCAAAGCCTTCGACCAAGTTGGCGGCTATTTCCCCGACAAGTTAGGCGTTAGTTTTGTCGGTGTTATCGAGAGGAATACCTTGCCCACCACTTGGGGCCAAAAAGTTGCCGAAACCTATCACGAGTTTTTCGAAGCCGATCTTCCCAAACTCTTCCAACTCCTCGAACGTGTCGATCTGGTTATTGGCTTTAATATCGACGGCTTCGATATGCCTGCCCTCAAACCTTACTACGCCGGCAAAATTAGTCGTTTTCCCACCCTCGATCTCATGATCAAGTTCAAAGAAGAGCGTGGTCACCGTATTAGCCTCGACTCCATTGCCACACAAACTTTGGGTACTAGCAAATCTGGCAACGGCCTCGACGCTATCCGCTACTACGCTGATGGGCAGCTTCGAAAACTCGCCGACTACTGCATGAAAGACGTCGAGATCACCAGAGACATCTACGACTATGGCCGCATCCATGGCAAGGTCAAATTCAAAAGCAAATGGAACGATGTCATTGAATCACCAGTCGACTTTTCTTTTACTCCGCCTCCTGATCCTGGTCTGCAAATGTCCTTGGTTTAACCCAGTATGATTGATCTTTGTGGTGCCAAGTTGGAGTCAACAGCAATCTCTGTAATTATCATTACTTGTTATTTCCCTTTGTAAAGTATAATTGCCAGGTTATGTTAACCATCAAAAATCTCCATGCTTCGGTCGCCGGCGGGGAAATTCTCCACGGCATCAGCCTTACCGTTAAACCCGGAGAAGTTCACGCCATCATGGGTCCCAACGGTTCCGGTAAGTCCACCCTTGCAAATACCTTAGCTGGCCACCCATCGTATCAGGTAATCACCAATCACCAATCACCAATCACCAAGTCAAAAAACAATCGCAAAAACGCACAATCGCACAATCGGGCCACAGAGATTAAGCTAGATGGCCAAGACCTACTCGAACTATCACCAGACCAACGAGCCAAAGCCGGCCTCTTTCTCGCCTTCCAGTACCCGGTCGAAGTTCCTGGTGTCCGGGTTACCAAATTCTTGCGTGCCGCCTATGATGCCCGTTTCAGTGACCAACCCAATAAGAAATTCTCCTCTATCCTCAAGTTCAACCAACACTTAGAGTCTCTTGCCCACGAGCTCGAGATCAATCCAGATCTTCTCAAGCGTGGTTTAAACGAAGGCTTTTCCGGTGGCGAAAAAAAACGCCTGGAGATTTTAGCCATGGCTCTCCTCGAACCTAAAGTAGCCATCCTCGATGAAACCGACTCGGGCTTGGACATCGACGCCATCAAGGCCGTGGCCACTGGTGTTAACCACATAGTCACCAAATACCATACTGGCATCATTGTTGTCACCCACTACCAACGCATCCTCAAATTCCTCAAACCCGACGTAGTTCACGTCATGGTCAAAGGCCGTATTGTCGAAACTGGTGGCGGCGAAGTTGCCCGAAGATTGGATAAAGAAGGGTATAAATTAGCGACTAGTGGCTAGTGATTTGCGACTGGTGACTAACGTCTAGTGGAGAGAGCAAATGAATTCATACAAAGAATTGGATGTTTGGAAAAAGTCTTTCGCCTTAGTACTGGTAATTTACAAAGTTACCAAAAAGTTTCCGGCAAGTGAGTTGTATGGTTTAACGTCTCAAATGAGAAGAGCAGTAGTTTCAATTCCAAGCACTATTACTGAGGATTTTTCGAGGAAGTCAACCAAGGAGTACATTAATTTTGTTCAAATAGCTTTCGCTAGTGGGGCGGAATTGGAGACTCAGCTATTGTTAGCAAAAGAGCTAGGTATGTTATCAATTACTGACTACAAAGCAGCCGATCGTTTGTTAAGCGAAGTGATGAAAATGTTAAACGGATTAATTTCGAGTTTGCGGAATAAACTCTAGCCACTAGCCTCTAGTCACCAAACACAAATCTCGAGACACTATTCACGATTCACAATTCACAAGCCACTAAATCCTAGTCACTATCATTATGACCAGATTTGCCAGCAAAACCACCACCAATCTTGATGTCTCTACCGATACCAGCAGTTATCGCTACGGTTTTTCCTATCCCACCGATAAATATGTCCACATTACCAAGCCCGGTCTCTCCGAAGCCGTAGTCAAAGAAATTAGCGCCATCAAGCAAGAGCCTGCCTGGATGCTGGGGCTTCGCCTGGAAGCGCTCAAAATTTTTGACAGTAAGCCCACTCCCAATTGGGGAGGGGACTTGTCCCACATCAACTACGACAAGATTCGCTACTACCTTCGCCCCACCGATCATCAGGTCCAAAGTTGGGCCGATGTCCCCGCCGATGTCAAAGCAACTTTTGACAAAATCGGCATCCCTGAAGCCGAACGTGACATCCTCGCCGGCGTCAAAGCCCAGTATGACTCCGAAGTTGTCTACGGCTCTCTCAAAAAAACCTGGGAAAAAGACGGCGTCATTTTCCTCTCTATGGACGAAGGCTTGGCCCGCTACCCTGATCTAGTCAAACAATATTTCACTCGTACCATCCCTATAGCCGACAACAAGTTTTCCGCCCTAAACACCGCCGTTTGGTCCGGCGGTTCTTTTGTTTACATTCCTCCAGGTGTTGACGTCAAAATGCCCCTCCAAACCTATTTTCGCATCAACGCTGCCAACATGGGTCAGTTCGAACGCACTCTCATCATCGTTGATGAAGGCGCCAAAGTGCACTATGTCGAAGGCTGTTTCACAGAGGGTACTAACATCCAAACTCAAGACGGCCTGGTTAATATTGAAGACATCAATCAAGAAGATCAAGTTCTCACTCACACTGGCACGTATCACCGGGTCACCAAAACTCAACGCCACCTATACACTGGTGACCTCTACACCTTGTCCATCAGAGGCAATCCTAGCGAGAACATCGAAGTCACCGAAGAACACCCCATCCTTTCTGTCAAACGTCAACACAGTAACGAGCGCAATAATAAATGGGAAGCAAATTGGACACCAGTTAAAGACCTTAAAAAAAATGACTATGTCTGTCTGCCCATTGATCGGCGACTTATCACCAATAAGTCGGTAACTCTCACCATACTTGAAGGCAAAGGCAAAGCAGGTTTTACCAAAGTACAAATAAAAGTCCCTTCAACTCCAGATTTATTTAGGCTGATTGGTTACTACCTAGCTGAGGGTAGTATTAGCAGTGGCCACTACTTAAACTTCTCCTTTAACGAGACGGAAAGAAAGTATATTGACGACGTCAAACATCTCCTTAAACAAGTTTTTGACGAAGACAGAGTCCACGAAAGTCATCACCAAACCAATCACGGAATTTCAGTAGTAGTTAGATCCACCAAGCTCTGCCGTATTTTTGAGCAAATAGCTGGAACGGGATGTGCCAATAAACAACTTTCCCCTTGGATTCTTACCGAATCAAAAGCCAAACAACGTCAACTTATCCTTGGTTGGTTCCGCGGTGACGGCAACTATTTCAACCGCCAGGAAAAACATGGCCTCAAAGAAAATTTTCGCATCAATACTGTTTCTGGTTCACTGGCGCGCCAAGGGCGGCAACTCCTCGCCCGCCTCAGTGTCGTCAGCAGTCTCAATGTCCAGGACAGAAGCAGCCAAGGCAGAAGAATCATGCATGTGCTAGTTATTGGTGGCCAGTACATGGTTCCCTTTGGTCAAATTGTAGGTATCAATATCAAGCCATCTCTCCATCACAAAAAACGCGCCACCTATTATCACTTAGACGATAAATATCTATACACTCCCATCAGTTCCATTACCAAGAAACAGGTGAAAGATCTGCCCGTATACAATTTTAGTGTCAATACCGATGAAAGCTATGTCGCCGGCGGCATCGCTGTCCACAACTGTACCGCCCCAGCATATGCTAGCTCCTCTCTCCATTCTGCCGTGGTTGAAATCTTTGTCAAAAAAGGCGCTCGCTGCCAATACACCACCGTCCAAAACTGGTACAAAAATGTCTACAACCTGGTCACCAAACGTGCTTGGGTCGACGAAGAAGCAGAAATGATCTGGACCGACTTTAACATGGGCTCCCGCCTCACCATGAAATACCCGGGCTTTATCTTGGCCGGTAAAGGCGCCCGCGGCCAAACCCTCAGCATGGCTATGGCTGGCGCTGGTCAGCACCAAGACACAGGCAGCAAAGCCATTCACTTAGCTCCTTACACCAGTTCTACCATCATTAGTAAATCCATCAGCGTTGGTGGTGGCCGCACTTCCTACCGCGGCCTAGTTCAGGTAGCACCACAGGCTCACCACTCCAAGAACATGGTCGTCTGCGACGCTCTCCTCCTCGACTCTCAGTCTCGCTCCGACACTTACCCCACCGACCGCATTCTCAATAGCCAAGTCGAAGTCCAGCACGAGGCCTCGGTCAGCAAAATCGGCGAAGACCAGCTCTTCTACCTCATGTCCCGCGGCATCACCGAAGAAGACGCCCGCAAAATGATCGTCAACGGCTTCGTCGAAGACCTGATCCGTAAACTACCACTTGAGTACGCCGTCGAGATGAACCGCCTTATCGATCACGAAATGGAAGGTAGTATCGGCTAGCAGCCGATAAATTTCTAATTTCTAAATCCTAATTTCTAAACAAGCACCAAGCATCAATAACCAAACAGTATTAAATAGCACAGGCATCTAATCCCGGGATCGACTTGCCCACCGAAGCCTTGGCGTAGGTGGGGGAGCCCTGAGCCCAGTCAAAGGACGGGTATATCCAGGGATTCATCAAATGATTAAATATCGGATAAATAAAAAACAACATCAGACTATTCACCTCACCCAGCCCGGCGAGTATCTTGTCGAACTAGTAGGGGAGGGGGCTGAGGCAGACATCACTGGCCGATATCAGGCAAAAGGTAAAGATCAACTCACCGTCAAGCTCACCATCGTTCACTCCGCCCCACACACTCGCGCCAACACTTCTCTCAAAGGTGTTGCCGGGGGGCACTCCACCATCAAATTCGACGGCCGCATTATCGTCACTCCGAATTGTCCCGACACCAATTCTTTCCTCGAAGAACGCATTCTGCTTATCTCCGATACAGCCCGCGCCGAAGTCATTCCCGATCTCGAAATCGAATCCGACGACGTCAAATGCTCCCACGCCGCCACCATCAGCCGCATCCCCGAAGAACAACTTTTCTATCTCATGTCCCGTGGTATCTCCCGCCCCCAAGCAGAAAAATTGATTATCGAAGGCTTTCTTGGTTTTTAACCTCGCGCTTGTCGTTGTAGAAACTCAGCTGGAGATATCACTTCAGGCTTAAGTAACCAAAACAGTTGCTGAAATCGACTGTTTTGATTGATGAATAAATCAATAACTCCTGTAATATTTGTAGAATGAAATAATTTCCACCCGCATTAGATATGCTATCGGCTGTCCGTTC
>Ga0210057_1002173_pt1 | contig 28429 bp, 25 predicted proteins | sample CryGeyCG2114_010_2_FD_183968 | JGI IMG/M metagenome (GOLD analysis project Ga0210057, IMG submission 183968) | Groundwater microbial communities from aquifer - Crystal Geyser CG10_big_fil_rev_8/21/14_0.10 (SPAdes) (version 2) | ecosystem: Environmental > Aquatic > Deep subsurface > Groundwater ...
ATGGCGGAAGTCACAAGTTCGGGCGTTATTCCAAGAAGCATATTGGCCCCCAAGCCCACAAAGAAAAGTATAAGAAAGAAGTCCCTAAGCGGACGCAGCCTCGATGATATTTGGAAATTCTCGGCAGACCCCGCGAGAGAAAGCCCGGCTAAAAACCCGCCAACCTCTATGGAAAGACCGACCACGCTTGAGCCGGCCAGTGCCGCAATGCCTAACGCCCAAGCAATACTAAAAAGAAAGAGGAGTTCTCTCGACCTGCCAATCAGGTCAAGAAGTTTTGGCAGGTATTTAGAAGCCAGGATTAGCAACCCCACAAACACTGCACCTTTTAGAAGCGTTACCACAAACCCCATGCCAGCCGCTTCTTTACCGCTAAATCCGGTGAGAAACAGAATCACCAAAATAGCCACCAGGTCTTGTACTAAGAGAGCTCCCAAAACAATACGACCGTACAAACTCTTTAGGTCCTTTTTCTCCGAAAGCAGCTTTACCACCACGATGGTTGAAGAAAACGTAATGGCGATGGAGATATAGAACGAGGTTAAGTTAGTAAACCCTAAGGCGTAACAGACAAAGTAACCGATAGTGAAAGTGAAAATAATTTGCCCTAAACCGACAAGAATCGCCGCTCTGCCTATGTGCCGCAACTCCTTAATATTCATCTCCAAGCCAACGATAAAAAGAAGCAACGCTACTCCGATAGAGGCCAAGTTATTGATAACTTCAATGTTCTCTTGAGCAAGATACCCCAAAGAACCGATAATGAGTCCGGCGACTATAAAACCGATAATGGACGGCTGGCGCAGAATGTGAAACAGGATGCCTATAGCCGCTGCCGAGATGACCGCGATGACAATTTCAGTAAAAAGCATTTATTATATTATACCAGGTAGTAGAAATTCGACTAATATTTAAAGTCTGCCGCCTAAAGCGGCAAGTCGAATTTTCACTACCTGGTATACAGTATTTGTGCGCTGTAATTATACACTTTGCGCAAACCTACTTTGTGAATTTGGGGTCAGCCACCATTCTTTTTCCTCCGTCCGACCGTATGCAGTGTTTGCTCAAGCCCATATCGTTTAACCGTCCTACTTACCCATGCATCAGATCCAAACGGACTGCTTTTCATAATAGCTTTCCTAATCGCCTCTTCTTCAGCTGGAGTCTGAGGTTCATTCAACCAAGACAGATAGTTCTTAGGGCGCGGAACAGGCCAGGTAGAAAGGAGTTTTTTGTGTTGTGGTATCCCCTTCTCTCGCCACCACACACTTGACCACCGCCACTGCTCGGCTTTCCTGACTAAATGGGCACGTTTTGCATTTCGCTCCACATACCGCGCCACGGTTAAAAAGTAATCATCATTCTCACAGAAGAACGACTTGTACCGTCCTTGGTAGAGGTGGCCACATCCGATGGTATGTTTAGCAACATGCCAGCGCCTGGTGTGAGTGTTGGTAATCCAACTCATGAATGCTACCAGATCGCCGTCGTTGCGAGGATAGAGTACCAAGTGCCAATGGTTGGGCATGATACAATACGCAAGAATGCGCATGCCGGTGCGTTCTACCCCCTCTTCAAGAATGGTTTCAAAAAGCTGGTAGTCATCATCGGTATCGAAAATACGCACGCGTGCGTTGGCGCGATTGATGACATGATAGACAAGATTTCCTGCATCCGTTCTTTCAACCCGTGGCATGCCGCCAGTGTATCATAAATGGTGGCTGACCCCAAATCTTTCCAAATCTTCAAATCTGCCAAATCCAAATCTCCCAAATCTCTCAAATCTGCTGACCCCAAATCGACAAATCCATGACCCCAAATCCAAATCAGTATTATAAAATATCCCCAAAGGCCTATCGGGCGTAATTTCCGCCGCATAAGTGTATCTTCTAAAAGATCGTAATGAGAATAAGAAAAATAGTGTAAAAGATACCTATTAATTTTATAACGAGATTTGTGGCGACAATTTGAAAACTAGGCAAGAATATAAAACTATGAAGTGTTCCTATGTTTCTTTTTTTTCTCCACCAATATATGAATGGCAAAATCAACAAGGCCGCTAAAAATAGAAACACTTGCAAAGAGAATTGGGCAGAAAGAACGGGTATGTTAATAAAGTTACCAATAATTGCGATTGTGATACTAAAAAGATAAAGAATTATAAGGTCTTTTCTAATTATTAAATAACTGGACATATCGACAAAGAATTTTTCCTTTTGATAACGAAAAGAAAAAAGAGAGAAAAGTAGAAGTATAAAAAACAAAAGAACAGAAACGAAAATAATTCTTAAAAAGAGCATATTTTCCGTGGGTCCTCCTATTAATAACATAGATCCGAGTGCCATTATGGTAGCAAGTATTCCGAGTGAATAAATAATAAAATAAGCAAGGGGTTCATGTAAGCGGTATGCATTAAAAATCTTTATAAAAAACAAAACTTCTAGAATATTTACGATCAAGACGATTGTAAATATAATAACGTTACCTATTATACCTGCTATATTTGTATCGAAGTTGTATAAAAATGTTTTATAGAAAAAATTAAAGTTCAATATAAAAGTAAAGACTGATAAAAAAACAATAGGAGAAAATAAAAGAAACAAGCCGCTTATAAATGAAGCTTTTTTAAGAATTTTGTTCATATGGGTAAAGTTTTTACAAAATTTCGAACTAATTCAAGTATACAATACCAGAAATAAAACTACAAATTCCTTACTGCGCCCTCTAGAGGAATCGAACCCCTATCACGAGATCCGGAATCTCGCGTTCTATCCGTTGAACTAAGAGGGCAATTGGAGATTAGTAAAAACTTCGTAAACGATGCCGCCAAGAAGCAATAATATAATAAAGTGTCCCCAAATGCCTATCGGGCGCAACGACCGACGCATAAGCACCACCAAAATACTCTCGAGCGCCAGAAAGATTCCACCGGCGATGCTAATAAATAAGATAAGGTTCTGGCTACCGTAGAAATAGAGAATAAGCGGCAGAAAGACAATTAGGATTGAATCTATGAGTGGCGGTATTTTAAAATCGTATCTTAAAATATCTCTCGCCTCAATCCCTAAGAAAAAATAGGAAGTCCAGATTACAAAAAACCCGAGAAGCCCAATCAAACCCATAACACCGGGAAAAGATATTTGTATCCCGGAAACGGCATCAACGCTTACCCCTCGAGGAGACAACCAGACAATCGCCATCACAAAAAGGGCGTAAACCACCGCGGGCGTAATAGTCCCTAAGATAACGGCTCTTTTTAACCTTTTGCCGTCCAGTTCCCGCTTGAAAAAATATTCTTTAACCGATGATATAGCAGCTCTTCCGGATAAAGAGAAAAGCACGACGCCATAAGGCAGAAGAAGTTGATTAAGATTTAGAACCGGCAGGGATGATAATGCTCCCAGGTCCGCCATTGTAAATCCCAGGATAAAAAGGATGGCGACAATACCTACCATGGCAAGGGTCACCGCAAACTCAAAGTTAGCCAGTCTATTTAAGGATATTAAAACTACAGCGCTTCCTAAAGCCCAGAAAATAAGAACGCTTACTGTAGAAGATAAATCCGGTGCTAAAAGTTTTATAAAACTCGCCGAGAGGATTAAGTAAACAGTGAGCGTGAGTATCATGCCCAAAAGAACAGCAACAACAGACGCCCACTTGCCCGTGAACCCCAAATAAATCTCCGCGTATCCCACGAATCGATGCTTGCCGGGAGTGGACTCAATAACCTCGGCATACATAACGTGCAAAGTCGAAAAGATCGCGGCACCCAAGACGAGATACAAAAAACCGGCTAAAAATCCGGCTTCGACGAAAACATAAGGCAAAGCGAACATCCCGGCTCCAATAATGAGCGCCGACAACAACCCCGCCGGCAGAATAAATTCCTTATACCACTTCCAAAATTTCGTCACCCTCTCTTACCTTGTCGCTTACCTTAATCCCGACCTCTTGCCCTTTCTTGGATGAAGCAATATCTTTATGATTGAACTGCATCGAATCTATCTTTTGAATGAAATCCGTAGTGGCGCCTTTGAAACGCACTTCTTCGCCTACTTTAACCGCTGCCTTAAACTTTACTATCGCTACACCAAGATTGCTGTAGTAGTGTGTAACGATACCTATAATTTTTGGCCCCTTCTTGTTTGGCATTGAAGAGAACTTGTTTGCGACCTTTTATTTTTGAATCTAAAGATAATGGTTATTATTTTTCTTTTCTTGCTCTATAACTTTAATTAGGCCATCAAGGAGAGTTTTGGGGTCCTTAGCATAAACTATCTTGTTTTTCATCTCTTCCGCTCTATGAGATTTTTGGATAAGGGCTCTTAAAGTTTCATCAGTTTCCCAAGAACCTTCTAAAATACCGATCGGCTTCCTATCTTCAAAAGCTATAGTAAATTCATTCAAAGTGCCCATCCTGCCACAACCAACTACAACGGCATCAGCGGCTCGCGTGAGCAACAGGTTTCTGCCAGAATAATTGAAACCTGTATAAACGATAATGTCGTGATAATCTGTAGGCAGATTATAAACGTCTATGTGCTCTTTCTCGCTTACGGCTGGAGAAAAACCGACCACAATACCACCTTCCTCTTTAGCGCCTTTAGCCACCCAAAAGGGGAAACCTGTGGTAGCTCCTTCGATTAAAACACAACCGTGGCGAACTATCTCTCTGCCTAATTCTTCAGCTATAACGAAGGTATCTTTCCCGCAATGTTCGGTTTCGGCGGCTCCCGATACACAAATTTTGTATCTCGGCTTGGTGTGCATACCCAGTAGTATAACTGCGATTACAAGTTAATGATTAACTTGTTGCTAAATGATTTATTCATGACCTTTAACCTTATTCTTGCCCAATCATCAAACTACAATAACTTGAGTTAATCTTATCGCAGTTATACTGACTGGGCATATAATCCTATTTTAACACGATCTCTTCGCCTTCGGAAGGAACATAGGTTTGTATCGCCAATTGATCTTGGACGATTGAGGCAAATTTCTCACTCGCGTCCAAATCTCCTTGAACTACAAATACTTTCTTTAACGTTTCTTTCATCGGCCTTAACCAATCCAAAAGCCGCTCTTGGTCCGCGTGGGCCGAATAGCCGGAAATATTGACTACGCGACACCTTACTGATACTTCCTCTCCTAAAATCTTCACTGCTTTTGCGCCTTCTAATATTTGTCTTCCCAAAGAACCAGCCGCTTGATAGCCAATAAAAAGAATCGTGCTTTTGGGATCTTTTAAGTATTCCTTTTCGTGAAACATTATCCTACCGCCGTGAGACATTCCCGACCCCGCAATAATTATTTTAGGCGAAGGGACATTTTTAATGGCTTGAGATTCTTCTTTTGTATAAGAAAGTTTTAGTCCCGGAAAACTAAAGAGCGATTTGTCTTTTCCAACCATTTTCCAAGCTTCGTCGTTAAAATAACTCTCGTACCACTTGTAGACTGCGGTAAGTTTTATCGCTAAGGGACTATCCACAAAAACCGGTACGCGCGGGATGCGATTGTTTTCAACCAACTCGTTTAACTGATAAAGAAGAGCTTGGATGCGCTCCATAGCAAAAGCAGGCACCATGAGTACGCCGCCGGCTTTGATTGTGTCTTCTATAACATCTTCCAAAATCTCCTCTCTTCTTTCCAAATCTCCATGCAATCTGTCGCCGTAAGCGGACTCAATAAGACAGTAATCGGCCGAAATTTCAAGCGGCTCCCACTCTTTTATAAGCGGGGGCTTGCGGTTGCCCAAATCTCCGGAAAAGACCACCATCTTGTTCTCGGCTTCAATAATTATCGAACTTGAACCTAAAATGTGGCCGGAGTTTACCAGAGTCACTTTAAATCCGGCCTTATTAAACGGCTGGCCATAATCTACTCCTTCCCACAACCTCATCAAACCATCGACGTCTTCCGCGCTGTAAAGCGGTTCTACTTTTTCTCTTTCGGACTCTCTCCTCAAGATGTCTTCCGAATCTAAAAGCATCTCTCTCGCAAAATCTTTTGTAGGTGGAGTCGAGTAAACATTCCCCCGGAAGCCTTCTTTGTAGAGCTTGGGGAGACGGCCGGTGTGATCTATATGCGCGTGAGTTATAAGAACTGCTTTTATTTCTTTAGGATCATAACCAAACGGTTCGAAGTTCTTTCGTTCGCAATAATGACTACCCTGATGCAGCCCGCAATCTATAAGAATTTTTTCGCCATTTGACTCTAACAGATAGTTGGCGCCGGTGACCATACCAGCTCCCCCGAAGAATTTCAGCGTCATGACTAATTGAATTTACCTTGATCCACGTGGCGCTTAATCTCATGGCTTATCATCTTCACGTGCGATTCGTAATCCGACTTCAGCTTTTTCCACAAAGCCGTACACTCCTTGCATCTTTTGGCGCCTTTGATATAAACCTCCATCCGCCAGGCGCTGTCGGAGATTTCTGAAAGTTGCTGAATTAGGTCGTGGTTATGATTCTTAAGCATATGAAAATTATAAACCTTTAAGCTCTTCTCTCACAACAGCCCGGTCGTCCCAAGCGATTTTTTGCCCATTCTTAGCCACTATCCAGGGCTCGGCCCCCTTGCCAGTTACTACGACCACATCTCCTTTATTGGCGAGTTCTAAGGCTTTTCTTATAGCTTCCCGCCTGTCCAATATTTTTAAGAAGTCGTGCCTGCCTATTACCTGATTAATTATTTCTTCCGGTTCTTCGTCATAGGGATCTTCGTTTGTCACAATAACTTTCCCGCAAAACTCGTTTGCCACATTCCCCAAAACCGGTCTCTTCCACTTGTCGCGCCCGCCGCCGGCCGCTCCAGTTACACAGATTAAATTTTTAGCCTGGCAATCCTTTTTTAGAGTCATGTAAACTTTCTTTAAGGCCTGCGGTAAAAAAGCGTAATCAACTACCACTTTAAAATCTTTACTTGTTTCTATGAACTCCATCCGGCCAGGCAAAGATTTAACTTTCTCCAAAGATTCTTTAATGGTTGTTTCTTTTATGCCTTCGGACTTAGCAAAGGCGATAGCGGCTACCGCATTCATTTTATTAAATTCTCCGGCTAAATTGATTTTTAAATCTTTTGGATAATCAGCAAATTTAAAAACTATTTTCTTTTTGGCAGATAACTTGTTAAAGAAATCCGAATTCTCGTCATCGCCGTTTAAGACATGAATCTCGGCGAGCTTAAAAAGTTCAGCTTTAGCGGCGCGATAATTTTCGAAGCCGCCGTGTGATTCGATGTGTTCCGGCGATAAATTGGTTAAAACGGCGGCGTAGAACTTTATGAATTTATGCCTGAATTGTTTTATGCCTTCCGACGTTACTTCTAAAAAAACATACTCGGCTCCTGCAAGTTTCGCTTCATAAAGAAACTTTTGGATGCGCAATCGCCCCGGCATAGTCATCTTAAGCATGTTCGGCTCTTCCTTGTCTAATATCTTGAAACGCAGGCCGGACATAGAAGCCGTTTTGTAGCCCGCCCCCGAGAAAATAGCATGTAGGAATTCAACGGTAGTTGTCTTGCCGCTCGTGCCTGTCACGCCTATCACCTTCATTGACCTCGATGGAAAGCCATATCTTAAGGCCCCTAAAAAGGCCAGCTTCCAGTGGTAGATTGGGGCAACAAGCCTAAAAACAGACTTAGGTATTAAACCTTTTATGGTTATAAGGAGCTTTCCCATTATCCTTTCATTTTCTTTAGAGCATCGCGTAAACGGTCATCAACACTTTTAAGTTTCGGGTCAATCTTGCTTATAGCCTCTTTTACCTGGCGGCCCGCATAGCCCAAGCTAATTAAGGCGTCGTAAACATCGGAGTCGGATTCCATAAGCCGCACAACTTCTTCTCCCTTGCCATCGCCAACAAATATTTTGTCTTTAAGTTCCATTACAATTCGTTCGGCAGTCTTTTTGCCTATGCCATACGACTTCTGGATTAAGTCTGTCTCGCCTTTGGCGATAGCTCCGGAGAGTCTATCAACCGGCGCGGCGCTTAAAATATTCAAAGCCGTTTTAGGGCCGATGCCAGAGACTGATATGAGAGACTCAAAAAGATTAAGCTCCCTTTCTTCTAAAAATCCGTAAAGATTCATGTCGTCTTCGCGGACATGGAAGTGGGTCATTAAAGTCACCTCTTCGTTAACCTCGGGCAGTTTCTTATAAGTATTTAAAGAAATCGAAACTTTAAAACTTAGGCCGCCAACGGCAACGACCGCGTAAGCATTATTCTTCAACTTTAGCTTGCCGGACACAGAATATATCATCCCTATTATTATAATGCGTTTTGACTTTTACGTCCCAACTTATTAAGATGAGATTATGATTTCTAAAGAAGAAGTCTCTAAATTAGAGATAATCCTTAAACGGGAGAAAAAGCGCATAGAAAAAGAAATTAAGAGTCTTGGTAGCACCGATATGGGGAGCGACATCGACCATGGCGAAGAAGAATCGGATGAAACGGAGGAAATTGTTACTCATGAAGGAGTAATTTATTCATTGAAGGACAAGTTGGGTGATGTGAGTCTTGCTTTAGATAAGATTGGGGCTGGCGCCTATGGTGTTTGTGAAGATTGCGGCAAAGAAATCTCTTTGGATTTGCTAAAAGTTGTTCCGGAATCCCGACTCTGTAAAGAGTGTAAGATTAAAGAAAAGAAGGAAGAATAGGATGTTGCGTCTTGCCAGGGTTTACTCGGCTGAGCTTGAGGGGATTAAAGCCAGGTTAATAGAAGTAGAGGTCGACCTAAATGTCGGCCTCCATAGTTTTAATATCGTCGGCCTGGCTGATAAAGCGCTTTCCGAGGCTAAAGAGAGAGTAAGCTCTGCGCTGAAGAATACCGGATTTAAGCCGCCGACCAAAGAGAATAGGAAGATAACGGTTAATCTTGCGCCGGCAGACATCAAAAAGACGGGTTCACAATATGATCTAGCTATTGCCGTAGGTTACCTGCTGGCAACCGATCAAATAAAAGAATTCGACACGAACGGCAAGTTATTTTTGGGAGAGTTGTCTCTAAATGGCGATTTGCGGCCTGGAGCCGGCGCCTTGAATTTTGCCATATTAGCTAAAAATATCGGCATTAAAGAGATTTTTCTTCCAAAAGTTAATGCGGGTGAAGCCAGTCTCGTAGGAAACATTGATGTCTTTCCTATATCTTCTTTAAGTGACCTCATAAACCACTTAGAAGAAGTTAAAAATATCGCCGTTGCCCCTAAAACAGAGTTCTCGCCGAAGGAGATGGACGATTTTAATATTGACGATATTAAAGGCCAAGAGGCGGCTAAACGGGCGCTCACTGTAGCCGCCGCTGGCGGACACAATATCTTAATGAGCGGACCGCCCGGCTCTGGGAAGACAATGCTCGCCAGGGCGCTCACATCAATTCTTCCGCCGCTTTCACTCCAAGAATCAATTGAAGCCTCTGAAATATGGAGCGCTGCCGGTCTGCTTCAGGGGTCTCACTTAGACGTGCGTCCCTTTAGATCACCTCACCAAACAGCTTCGCCTATTGCGGTAGTCGGAGGAGGGCCAACCCCCAAACCTGGGGAAATAAGTCTCGCGCATCGAGGCGTACTTTTCTTAGATGAATTGCCAGAATTTAGGAGAGATTTATTGGAAGCTTTAAGGCAACCACTCGAATCTGGTTATATGACTATCTCGCGCATCAAAGGCAGCTTAACTTATCCGGCTAGATTTACGCTGGTCGCCGCCATGAACCCTTGCCCTTGCGGCTATTACGGCGATCCGGAAAAAGAATGCAGTTGCAGCGCTTACGAGGTTTTTAAGTATCAAAAGAAAATTTCGGGACCGCTTTTAGACAGAATAGACATTCAGATAAACGTGCCGCGCGTGAAATTTGAAAGTCTAAAGAGCGGTAATAAACCAAACAACTTGGTGGAATTTAAGAAATCGGTTAAAGGAGCGAGGAAAATACAAAAAGAAAGGTTCGAGCGAAATAATTTAAGCATCTTAACGAATGCCGAGATGTCTTCCAAAGATTGTGATAATCTTATTAACCTTAGCCGCGAAGCCGACGAGCTACTTAAAGAAATTTTTAATAAATCGATTTTATCGACTCGCGGTTACTACCGCATACTTAAAACTGCCCGCACTATAGCCGATCTGGAAGAAAAGGAAACAGTAGAAGCCGGACACGTTGCAGAGGCCTTTCAATTGAGATTAAGAGAAAAATAAAAAATTATTTAGCGAACGGGTGGCGGGCTCCGAAAACTCCAAAGTGGACATGACATCCGGTTGGCTCTTGAACCAAACCCATTTTGCCCACCTTAAAAAGCACCGGTATAACCGGTACATATTTAACTTTAATTTGTATTTTTCGTAATATACTACTAATACTTAATATGCCATGAGAGCCGCAGCAAAAAATCAATCCCCGCTAAATCCTCAACAGGAAGAAGCGGTATGCCACGGCACGGGGCCACTGTTAATCTCTGCGGGAGCCGGCAGCGGTAAGACGCGCACCTTAACCCAGAGATTAATCAAACTTATAAATGACGGGGTCTCCCCTGGGAAGATTGTAGCTATTACTTTTACCAACAAGGCCGCCGACGAGATAAAAGAGCGGATTAAATCGCAAATAAATCCCGTTAGAGATAAGACACCCTTTGGAAGCTTTCCTTTTTTAGGAACATTCCACTCTTTTGGCGCAAACATACTAAGAAGCGAAGGGCAATTTGTGGAGCGGACAAAAAACTTCGTCATTTTCGACAACGGCGATTCTTTACGTGTAGTTAAAAAGGTTCTTGCGTCTTTAGATGTTTCAGATGATAGATATCCGGCGCCGAAAATGCAGAAAAAAATTTCTTTCGCTAAAGACGAGCTCACGAACCCAGATTTATTAGAGGAACCGATAAAAATGGTTTTTGAAGAGTACGAAAAAAGGCTAAAGTCTCAAAACGCTTTCGATTTTGACGATTTGATAGAAAAACCTGTTAGAATTTTCCAGAAATATCGGGACGTTCTGGAAAAATACCAGAATAAATTTGAATATCTTCTTGTCGACGAATTTCAAGACATAAACACCAGCCAATATGCTTTAGTAAAATTATTGGCTAATAAGCATCGTAACCTGAATGTCGTGGGAGATGATAATCAGTGTGTATTGCCCACCACTAAAATTTCCACCTCAAAAGGTTATAAGATGATTAAGGACTTATCTTTGAAAAACACCGTAATAGCCGCGAGCGGCAACGGCGACACTTACGAAACGGGGATTTCCAAAATTAAGAAAACGAAATATAACGGCAATATAATTAAAATCACCACCAATAAGGGCAATATCTTAAAACTAACCCCTAATCATATAATTTTCACTAGGTTTCAACTGAAAGAAAATATATATTTTGTTTACTTAATGTATAGAAAGGATAAGGGTTTTAGAGTTGGGCTAACCAAGGGAGCGCGCAAAGCTAAAAATAGAGAGTTAGAAATTGGGGTAAATGTGAGAAGTAATCAAGAAAAGGCCGACAAAATGTGGGTACTTAAAGTATGTTCAACAAGAGAAGAGGCTGAATACTATGAGTACTATTACGCTTTCAAATATGGGATACCAACGGTGGTGTTTCATACAAACGGCCGTAGCACAAAACTCAACCAAGAATTAATCAATAATCTCTATGAATCAATTGACACAAAAAACCGAGTTCAAAAGTTAATGCACGACGAATTATTGTACTTTAGCTACCCTCACTTTATTCCGCAAGGAACAATACGCCATTCTGCGAAACGCTTACGCATTAGGGTGGCTCTATTCGACGATAGGAGAAAAAGTTTAATCCATCCATGGGGGATGAGTCGCATCGGCGTGAACACAAAAGATAAAAAACTTAAAAAAGAGATTGAAAGATTAGGATTTAAAACTCGCGAAGGCAAACTTTCCGACTGGCGATTTGAAATTGCCAGTTTGAATCACGAAAAAATAGAAAAAATTGCAAATGAATTAAACCGAGTTAAATCGGAGGTGGAATTTGTGAGAAACGCCAATCTCACTAAAAACAAAAGGCTCTCCTTTCAGCCAGCGAGCCACGTACGACCAAGTATGCTCATAGCGGTAAAAGAAAGGGATAAGGTTAAAGAGGACGTTGTTAAAAGCGTAGAAGTTGAACAATATAAAGGTTTTGTATATGACTTAGACGTGAAAAATGTTCACAATTATGTTGCTAACGGCTTAGTTGTCCACAATTCAATCTACGGTTTCCGCGGGGCGGACTTCAGAAACTTCCTTAATTTTGAGAAAGATTGGAAAGATGCCAAAATAGTGAACTTAGGTGAAAACTATCGTTCCTCCCAAAATATCGTTATGGCCGCCGCCGAAGTAATTAAAAATAATAAGCTCCAAAGACCTAAAGAGCTGTGGACGTCTAATGAAGAAGGAGAATTAATAAAAGTGTTGGCTTCTGAAGACGCCGAAGAAGAGTCTCGGCAAATTGTAAGCGACATTCTAGAGATGGACGAATCCTTAGGAACCGCTATTCTTTACCGCACTAATGCTCAATCCCGCGCCCTGGAGCAAACGCTTAATTTTAGCTCAATCACTTATGAAATTTTTGGCGGGTTAAAATTTTACGAGCGCAAGGAAATAAGAGATATTATGGCCGGCCTGCGTTACGGTTTTAATCCGAAAGATGAAATTAGTTTAGAAAGATTATCAAAAACTTTTAAGAAAGCGACGTATCAGAGCTTGAAAGAAGGCCTGTTAAAATCTGCCGCGGAATTTAAACCAATAGAACTCATTGGATTCTTCCTTAAAACAACAAATTACGACAGCTATTTAAAAAATAAGTTTGATAACTCTGAAGAAAGGATGGAAAACGTAAAAGAATTAATAACTTTTGCCGGAACCTTTAATACTCTTTCCGAGTTTATTGAACGGGTCTCGCTATTGGAGGCAACCGACAAAATAAAACTGGCGAGTGCGGCTCCCGCAATTAGACTTACAACAATCCACTTAGCCAAAGGTTTGGAGTTTGATAACGTTTTCGTAGCTGGAGTAAATGAAGGCATCCTACCGCATCAAAAATCTTTAATTTCGAATACTCACTTAGAAGAAGAAAGGAGGTTAATGTACGTAGCGATGACGAGGGCTAGAAAAAAGCTTACATTAAGTTTCTATGGTCCGGCTTCCCGATTCTTATACGAAATACCGCCGGAACTCATTAATTTTGAGGGTGTGAAAAATTGGAAAGACGAAGACGAAATCTACCTAATATAACTGCCTAATATAATCATAAGCGATAAACCCCTTCAACAATATCCGATCGGCAAATGTTGAAGAAAAAATAAATAGGAGTTAAAATAAATGAAATGAAATTTCTGGACTTCAATAAACCTCAAAATATTACCCAATGGATTGTATTTCTGGCAGCTACAACTATAATCCTCTCATCACCTCGCGGAACAAGGCATTTTCTTAGAGAGTTAAATAAATATCTAAACAACCGTTCTTCTGATAAAAAAACAAAACTAACTTCTAAAAATCTTTCGCAGGCTATCCATCGCCTTAAAAATAGAAAACTTATCAGCATAAAAAGGAGTGATTCTAAAACCATAATTGAACTCACGGAGAAAGGGCAAAGAAAAAAATTGGAATATATTATAAACAACACAATCATCAACAAGCCAAAATCGTGGGATAAAAAGTGGAGATTAGTAATATTTGACATCCCGGAAACACACAGAAAACATAGAGTCGCTTTCAGAAACAAACTGAAACAACTTGGTTTTATACAATTTCAAAAAAGCGTCTGGATTCATCCATACGAGTGTCAGAACGAAATAAGTTTTTTGGCGGAATATCTAAACATCTCCCAATATCTGACCTTAATAACGACTTCTATAGAAGACGATAAACCTCTAAAAAAGTTATTCCAAAATACCTTCAAAGATTGCCGATCGGCAAAGTTTGAAGGGGGTTTAATTTAATGAGAAAGAAATTAGGGCAGTATTTTTTGAAAGATAAAAGCGTTTTGAGAAAAATAGCGTGGTTGTTGGATGCGAAACCGAACGACGTCATAGTGGAAATAGGGCCGGGGCATGGCGAATTGACTAAATATTTATTAGAAGCCAAGCCCGAAAAAGTCATAGCGATAGAGAAAGATAAGCGCTTGGTTGGAAAATTAAGAAAAAATATCCAATTTCCAATATCCAATTTCCAAACAAATCCTAAGTCACAAAATCCAAAACTTGAAATAGTCGAGGATGATATTTTAAGAGCATTGCCTACGCTCTTTAATCAACTAAAAACTGACAACTATAAACTAATAGGCAACATCCCCTATTACATTACCGGTTACTTACTGCGAATTTTAGGCGAATTGGAACACAAACCCGAATTAATTGTGCTCACCGTTCAAAAAGAAGTTGCCGAACGTATCTGCGCCAAACCTCCCAAGATGAACCTGCTTGCGGCAAGCGTACAGTTTTGGGCAACACCCGCTATTGCCGGCATAGTAAGCAAAAAGGCGTTCAGTCCCCCTCCGGAGGTAGACAGCGCGATAATTAAGTTAGTCCCTAAGTCCTATATTTTGAATTCTAAATCCTATTATCAATTTATTAAAATTCTCTTTAAGCAACCGAGAAAAACAGTATTAAACAATTTGTCTGCCGGACTGGAAATCCCTAAGGAAGAGGCGGTGAAAAGGCTTACTAAACAAGGTATAAAACCAGGCATGAGGCCACAGAATCTAAGCATTGAAGACCTCCTTAATTTAAGCGTGGATAATGTATTTCGCGCTAAAAAGTGATATTATTTAGTTAATGTTAAGTAGAAAGGTGCTTTCTATATTCGTCCTTATCGCTTTTTTGGGAGTTATTTTGATGCCACTGACAAAACCGGTGATGGCGGCAACTCCAATAGATTCTTGCGTCAATGATTCTAATATAAGCTTCTCAAGTCTCTTCAGCTATATCGGTGACATAATAGTATCCGGCGGGTCTTTATTTCTAATAAACGTTGTTACAAGCGGTGCCGCTCAAATACCAGTAGCTGGAGGTCTTTTTGAACCGTTTGACGAAGTTTCCGATTTCCTTTTTAACAAGTGGATGTGGGCTGTCCTACTTGGGATAGCAGGAACTTTTGGCGCCATGATAGCCGGCAGTCTCGTTGATTCCGCTCTCATCCTTAATATGTCCATAACCGACCCGTCAGCTCCGAATCCTGTTATAGCCGCTGGTTACGGAACAATATTAAGTTTAGTAAATTTGGGTTTTGTTATAGCTATTATAATAATAGCTTTCGCGACTATGTTTAGAAGGAGCGGGTGGAATGCTCAATCAGCTCTGGTGAAACTTATTATAGCCGCGCTTTTAATAAATTTTAGTTTGTTTATAGGCGGGACGGTTTTAGATTTAGGCACCGGATTAACTAAAGCGTTCTTGTCTGGAGGTAACTGCCTGGGCAGTAACATTGCTGCCAGATTTAACGTCGTGAATGTGCACAATAATGTAAAGACATTTTTAAACAAAGCTTCAACTGCTGAAAATATCTATATACCAGGAAATAAGAATGATCTTTCAAACAAAAAAGGTAGTTTCTTAAAGAGCACATTTATGAAGTTTCTCACAGCTATCCTTTCTATATTCTTATCTTCCGCCATAGCAGTGATAGGAGCACTCACATTATTTGCTATATTCCTGTTTCTTATAGCGCGGTATGTGGCAGTGACACTCCTTTTAATATTCATGCCGCTAGCCTGGTTAGGTTTAGTGTTCCCTAATATTCCGGTAATAGGAAATTTGTGGTCAAAGTGGTGGGGAACTTATTTAAAGTGGGTTTTCTTTGGACCGATTCTGGCCTTTCTCCTTTATCTCACCGTCGCTCTAATGAACTACGTATTTGACCCGGCAACGGCTTCTCAAATCCAGGGAATCGGCCTTTTTGGCGGGGTGACACAAATGATTTTGTTAGTTATCTTCAGTTTGTCAGGGCTGTATGCCGCCAATAAACTGGGAGTTGTCGGAGCAAACGCGGTTTACGGCCTTGCTAGTAAGTGGGGCAAGGCGGGACTAGCTAATATTAAGTCCGGAGCTTTGGGAGTCGCTACTTCACCTTTACGTACTAAGCTGGGGCAAGAAGCCTTGGGCAAACTAGCCAGGAGACCAACGCTCTTCGGGGTAAAAGTTTCTACAGGCATGCAAGAAATAGGGAGAGCTGGACTTGCGGCCTCGGTAGCCGGCATGGGTAGCGGCAAAGACTTCGCTAAAAAGTTTGGGGCACTACCTAAGGAGCGACAGGAAGACATACTCCTCGGAATTAGGCCGGACAGCGCCGAATTTGCCGCAGGAGCAGAACAATTATTAAAAGATGGTAAAATGAGTGAAAAGACTGCTGATAGATTGCTCACCGACAGGGTTAAGAGGGGGTTGAGATACACCATGAAAGAAAGTGTTTACGGAGACATTGAGAAATCCGCCTGGAAAACTAAGGAATCTCAGAAGGCTGTGGCTGAGGGTAGAATAGATGATGCGAGTAAAATTATATTCGAGAGATTTAAGAATGAAAAAATAGACAAAGAATTTGGTAAAAATGTTGCCAATGTATATAAGAGAGGCGACGCCGTACAAATGAAAATCGTCACAGAAATGCTCTTAAAAATGTCACCGGAGGCTATAAAGGCACCTCTTGGGCAGATGGAAACAAGAAATCAGAGAGATAATTTTGAGAGAAGTATAAATGGCACTTGGGAATCTTCCGGTGTGGGCAAGGAGATGAAGGCGACAGAGGAAATAGAAAGTCTGATAAAAAACCAGGTGGGAAAAATAAAACGAGAGACGGAAATAGAGATGGAAAAATTCAAGGATGACGGAAATAAGAAGGCGAATATAATGCGGGAATCAGATGCTGAAATAGAAAGAATAAGAGAGTCTGGTAAGACAAACCTAGAAAACACCAGAAAAGAGATAAAGAAAACCTTCACGGAATTCGACAAAGCTGTTTCCGATAGAGTTAAAGAATACTGGCCGTCTGTCCGCAAGTTGATACATAGCGGTGAATATAAAAAAGAAGACGTAGTAGAGCGCGAAGAACTCAAGTCGTATGCCAAAAAAGAAGATTAAATGGAATTGAAAAATTATCACAAGAAATTTGAGGAGTTGCCGGAAAGCACCCAAGATTATCTCCTTTCTCCTGACACTATTAAATTAATACACGATGCGGGGAGATCTGAGGGCTTGTTAGACGGCGAAATCGCCTTATTTACTAAAATTACTACAGATGTCTTAATGGGCTCCATTAAAGAAGTTGAACTATTTCAAAAGATAGAGGGTAGTTTTGGTGTAAGTCAAACTACAGCCCAAAACCTTACTAACAAACTAATAAATACTGTTCTTCCTTCTATAAAAGCTGGACTTGACCAAACACTTCAAACAGAAACTATTGCCACTGCCCCGATTAAACAAACGCTCATTAAAGATGAGAGTGTACAACCTACAATATCAACAGAACAAGCCGCCTCTCTCCGTCCGACCTTCGCGCCTCCGCCTGTCGTACCCCAAAAACAACAAGAATCGCCAACGCCCAAAGCGCAAGAAGAGTCAGAACCGGCACACGAAGCTCCGTTTATCCTCCACAAAGAAGAGGAAATTGAGCCAGCAAAAGAGGCCACGAAAACACAATATAATACCCAGCGACCGGCGTTTTACAAGCCGACCTTCAGCGAAGAGTACAAAAAGAGCATGTTGGGCGCTGAATCCGCGCGCATCGAATTAGGAGAGGAGTCAACTCCCCGCGAACCTAAGCCCGGGAAAACCAAAAATCAAGAAACGCGGATTGTTCACTACTCTGAATTTAGAACTCCCTTGGATCCTTTTTCCGGCACACAAGAGCAACAAGTCAAAACAAGCCCGGCAGAAGTTAAAAAAAGTAGAGAAGTACCAGAAGTGCATCCCAATAATGTCGTAGATCTGAAAGACCTGCCTTTAGAATAATGCAGTTTCAAGTACCCCAATTCATAGAAACCGAGGATAAGATTGTTGGTCCCTTCACTCTGAAGCAATTTCTTTATGTTGCCTTAGCGGGAATTGTAGGATTTATTCTATTTTTCATACTACAGTTGTGGCTGTGGTTTGTAATTGTCCTCATTTTGGTGGCTGTGAGCTCATCGCTCGCTTTCGTAAAAATTAACGGCCGGCCAATGAGTATTTTTATCCAAGCAGCTTTTAAATATATTTGGAGTCCCAGAATATATGCTCTAAAGCCGGCCGCTCCGGAACAAGTGGGTGAAGCATCATACACAATAAAGAAACAACTGCCCGTTTTAGGGAGCATCAAAAGTTTATTGGATAAAATGACTGCCTCAAAGACCGCCGTCCCCAAGAGAGAAAAAACAATCGCGGGAGGAAACTTCAGTATGCCACAGCAAGAAATCAAGGAGCGTTACCAGGTGATAAGACGGGTAACGGGTGAAAGGGAAGTCGCCAGAAGAATTGATTATAGATAATTTTCTTAAGTTTATAGTTTATAGTTTATAGTTTATAGTTAATGTATGCCCGAAACTCCGCAAGTAGCTAGAACGCAACAATTTGTTCAAATAAAAGACGTCAAAGACGGCGTGGTAGTTTTGAAGAACGGCGCGTTGCGTCGCGTCATTTTGGTTGATGGTTTAAACTTCGACTTAAAATCAGAGGAGGAGCAAAATGTTATAACTTACGCCTATCAGAACTTCTTAAATTCTCTGGATTTTTCAATACAACTTGTCATCCACTCAAGAAAGCTTAATGTTGAAGATTATATTAAAAAGCTGGAGGAACGCGAAGAACGGGAAGATAGTGAGATGTTAAAAACGCAGATAAGCGAATATAGAGAATTTGTAAGAGCGTTTGTTGAGGCAAACGCCGTGATGACAAAAAGTTTTTTTGTCGTTGTGCCTTATGACCCCATTACAATTGCTTCTCCATCGGGCATTTCGGCAATCCCAAAACTATTCGGTGGTAAAAAAGAAGCGCCGCTGGCTCACGAGGCGACAATATTGCCGGCCCACAGAGAACAGTTACATCAACGGGTAGAACAGGTAATCACCGGCTTAAGACAGGTGGGGCTCCGAGCTATAAGCTTGGAGGATCCTGAACTTCTAGAACTTTTTTATAATTTTTATAATCCGACCACGATAGAAAAAAGAGAGGTCGCGCCCGGAAGAGAAGAGTTTAGCGGCAATATAGAAGACATGATTGCTCCTTCTTCCGTAGAGATTAATTCCAACTATTTAAGGTTGGGGGACAAATTCATGAAAACACTTTTTGTCTTAGGATACCCCAGATATCTATCAAGCGGGTGGTTTTCCCCGGTAATCAACTTACCCGAGTTAACTGATGTTTCTATTTTTATTCACCCGGTTGATACCGGCATCGCTCTAAGAAACCTAAGAAAAAAAGCGACGCAGATCCAATCTCAAATGTTTTCAAACCAAGAGAAGGGCTTAATTCGCGATCCGATACTTGAAACCGCGCTGCAAGATATAGAAACGCTACGCGACACACTTCAACAAGCCACAGAAAAACTTTTTAATATCAGCGTTTATATGGCCATATACGCCGACTCTCTAAAAGACTTAAATAGGCTAGAGGCAGAAATAACAAATATATTGGACGCTAAACTTATCAATCTCAAACCGACTAACTTTGAACAAATTAAAGGCATGAACTCGGTCACCCCCTTATGCACCGATGAGATGAACATACATGTGCCTCTAAATTCGGGTCCTGTTTCTTCATTCTTCCCGTTCGTTTCTCTCGATCTTACTTCGGAGAACGGCATCCTTTACGGAATCAATCGTCACAATAATACTTTAGTTATCTTTGATAGGTTTTCTTTAGAGAACGCCAACATGGTGGTTTTTGCCAAGGCTGGCGCGGGAAAATCTTATGCCACAAAACTGGAGGTTATCAGGTCTCTTATGGTGGGAACCGATGTTATTATTGTGGACCCGGAAAACGAATATATTCCTCTATCTGAAGCTGTTGGCGGCAGCGTATTTAAGATCTCGCTTGACTCGAAAAACCACATTAACCCATTTGATATACCAATTATCCCCGAGGATGAAGAACCGGGCGAGGTATTGAAGTCTCACATTGTGAACCTGACAGGACTCTTGAAACTTATGTTGGGCGAGTTGTCTCCTGAAGAAGAGGCGATGTTGGATAGAGCCGTAACAGAAACTTATGCTTCGAGAGATATAACTCCGGATAAAGACTTTTCTAAGATAGCGCCTCCACTCTTGGAAGACCTGGAGACAATACTCCAGGGGTTGGAGGGAGGGAAAGGTATGGCTGAAAAGCTGTATCGCTTTACGAAAGGCAGTTACGCGGGCTTTGCCAACAAACCGACTAACGTGAATATCGTTAATCGGCTTATTGTTTTTTCCATAAGAGATTTAGAAGATGAGTTGAGGCCCATAGCGATGTATATTATCTTGAACTTTATTTGGAATATGGTTAGAGCGGAACTTAAAAAGAGGGTTATGATAATTGACGAAGCTTGGTGGATGATGAAGTATCCCGATTCGGCATCGTTCCTTTTTGGGCTAGCTAAAAGGGCAAGAAAATACTACCTCGGCATATCAACCATAACTCAAGACGTAGAAGACTTCTTGACTTCCCCTTACGGTCGTCCGATTATCACCAACTCCTCTCTACAACTCCTCCTAAAACAAGCTCCGGCCACCGTAGATATAACCGCTAAAGCTTTCAACTTAACCGACGTTGAAAAAAACTACCTTTTAGAGGCTGATGTCGGCCAAGGATTATTCATAGCCGGCCTTAAAAGAGCGGCTATACAGATTGTCCCCTCTTACTTTGAGGACAAGCTTATCACTACGAACCCCAAGCAAATTTTGGAAATGAAGAAGGGGAAAGAATTATAATATAGACGGGTATGATTAAAGTGGTTTTAGCGGTAGATAAATCTCAGGAAATAATTCAAGCCATAACCAAAATAGAAATCTTTGATGGCAAGAATATTAATGACATCTTTCCCTGGGCGCTTGGTGTGGGCGGTATGTTTGCTTTGGGAATTATTATCTATGGCGGCGTAATGTACATCTCCTCCGCTGGCAACGCTTCCAGGCAGGAAGATGCCAAAGAATGGATTAAAGCCGCAGTCTACGGTCTAATACTCTTGGCTGCGGGGTATCTAATCTTGAATACCGTAAACCCAGCTATTTTAGGCCATTAATATTTTAACTGTTTAAGTGGTAGCTTTAACCGTTACGTAGCGGTTTCTGCCCTCTCCGACGCTTTCTGTCGCAACGTCTGGCCTCATAGAAAGTTCCGTGTGTATTAAGCGTCTCTCATAAGCGTTCATCGCCGGAAGGTGCACTGGTTCTTTCGTCACAACGGCGCGCCTGGCTGCCGCCCGCGCCAGTTCAACAATAAGCTTCTCCCTCTCTTTGCGATAGTTATTAATATCTACAATTACCGGGTAGACTCCGTTCTTTTTAGCAATCAATCTAACGATGCGGTTAATGTTCAAAACTAACATCGGCAACCTCACGGCGTTTACGGCTTCGTCCTCTAAGTTGATGGAAAAATTTTTGTTTTGCGAATCAGTTTCTATTTCAAACTTGCTGAAGCCCATCAACTCTACCAATTTACTTACTTGTTCCTTTAGACTCTCCATGGCTGAACGTTTTATTTATGATAACCTGTTGGAATATAGAAAATATAGTGGTGGTGAGCCAATATAATCCAAGAGCTGCAGGCAGCGTGATAACAACTATAGCGGTAATTACCGGACCAATATAGACCATATTTCGGCCCATTTTTTCGGCTTGCGTAAGTTCCTGCCCAGCTTTCGGCTTGGGCAATGATAGTCTCGACTGTAAATATTGGGCACCCGTGGCCATGGCAGCTAAATAAAAACTTTTCTTGCTTAAATCTACTAATCCGAGTAGGGTGTGGCTTATCACTTCCGGCTTATCAACAAACGAATACAACAAACCAAAAGATTCTTCGTTTAGCCCGCCATTAAATATTCTAAACAGAACCCACAAAATTGGTAATTGAACGATGATAAGAATTATAGGCATAAGGGGGTTGGCTTTGTGATGGGAGTAAAGTTCGAGAATTGCTTTAGTTTGCGCTTCACGGTTCTCTTTGTATTTTTCCTGTATTTTCTTAATGTACGGCTGGAGCTCTTGGGTTATTCTTTGGTGACGCAATGACTCATGAAATAATGGGAAAAGAATAATCCTAATTAGAACGGTTAATAAAATAATAGCGAGGCCCAAGTCCTCTATGGCGATTGAGTTATAAAGAAGCACCAAACCGTTAAAAAGCGGTTTGTATAAAATTTCATTAAATAAACTGCTCATATTTTTCGAACGCATCCTTTAACCGCGCGTCCGTAAACTTTATAATAGGTGCTTTTAAAATTATAAGCAAATCTTTCCCGGTCTTATTATTAGGCGCGAGTAAACTATTTTTAAAAAGATTTATAATCTTTCTTTTTAATTTATTCCTGTGGGCCGCGTTTTTAAGAGTCTGCTTACTAATAAGCACGCCTAAGCGATTATAAGTTAGGTTGTTGGGGTGCGTCTTAATAACTAAATTGCTGTCGGAAAAGATTGATTTAGTGTTTTTGGGGAAAAGGCGTATCGGTGTTCTTAGTTTCTTGGGAAGCATCTAAACCGTAATTCTACGTCTTCCTTTGGCTTTCCTTCTTTTTATAACATTTTTCCCGCCGGCGCTTCTTTTTCTTTTCAAGAACCCATGAGTTCTCGCTCTCTTTCTTTTCTTCGGCTGATAGGTTTTGGACATACGTAAATTGTATTAGGTTATCCACAACTAATCAACAGTTTACCCAGGTTCGCGGCATTTGACTGTTCCCTGGTCCGCAATGATAATGAGAACGATGCACAACGAGGAGCTTTGGCAATCGGCATTATCCGAAATAGAACTCCAGGTTTCTAGGGCAAATTTCTTAACCTGGCTTAAAAATAGTCGTTTGATAGAAAACACCGAAGAGTCTATAACAATAGCTCTACCAAATCATTTTGCTAAAGAGTGGGTTGAAACCAAGTATGACAAGTTGATTTTAGGAACTGTTAGAAACTTCATCGCTTCGGTCAAAAAAGTAGAATATGTGGTAGAGGGCGGTCTCGCTAAAACACAAGCCCCCGCTAAGTCGCGCCAGATCTCAAACGAAAAGCAGCTTATCATAGAAGAATTTAAAGTTGATCCGGAAACAAACCTCAACCCGCGCTATACGTTAAATTCTTTTGTTGTTGGGTCGTCCAACGAATTGGCTTATTCTGCGGCCTCGGCGATAATTCAAAACGTTGGTACTAAATACAACCCGCTTTTTATTTATGGCGGTGTTGGTTTGGGTAAAACGCATCTTATTCAAGGCGCTGGCAATGAAATAAAATCCCTTAATAAAAATAAAACTAGAGTAAAATATGTTACGTCGGAAAAGTTTACCAACGACGTTGTCTCCGCAATTAGAAACAAGCGCACGGAAGATATTAAAAATATTTACAGGAACGTAGACGTTCTAATAATCGATGATATCCAATTTATTGGCGGCAAAGAAAAAACAGAAGAAGAATTTTTTCACACATTTAACGCGCTTTATGAAAATAATAAACAGATTATTATTTCTTCTGATAGGCCGCCCAAAGCCATACCAATACTAGAAGAGAGGTTAAGATCCCGTTTTGAAGGAGGAATGATAGCAGATATTAGTTGTCCGGATTACGAGACGCGTGTAGCTATTATAAAAACAAAATTACAAGAAAGAGGAACGTCTTTAGAGGATAGTGGTATTGATTTAATAGCTAAAAAAGTACAAAAAAACATAAGAGAAATTGAAGGCGTCTTAAATAAAATTGTTTTTTACCAAACGAATTATCAAAAACAGGTAACCACCGACCAATTAGAGAAAATAATCACTGAGTTTATTGAAAAAGCCAGAATTAATATAAATCCCAATCAAATAATTAAGGCCGTTGCCGGTTATTTTGAAATATCACCAGGAGACTTAACTGGGAAGTCAAGAAATAAAGAATTCATAGAGCCGCGTCAAGTGGCAATGTATTTATTAAGAGATATACTAGATATGTCTTATCCTTATATAGCCAGTAAAGTAGGGAAAAGAGATCATACTACGGTAATTTATGCATGTAAAAAAATAATCAGGGATTTAGAAAAAAATCAACTTTTAACGGATAAATTAATAGCTATTAAAGAGTTGGTTAATAAGATGGGGTAATGTTGTTGATAAATTGTTTAATGACATCTATATGAAATAAGTTTAGTATTAAATTAATACAACTTATCCAGAATTTATTAATAGGTTTTAGGATTAATAAGAGTAGATAAATAAAGAATAATTAATCAATTAACAAACTTATACACAACCACTACAACAACAATGAAATTAATAATACTTAAGAATCATTTAAAAGTAGGACTAGACGCTGTTGGTCGCGCAACCGTATCAAACTTAAATTTACCAATCTTAGGTAATGTATTAATTAAAACAATTAACAACCAAATAAAACTATCCGCTACAAACCTAGAAATAGCTATAACTAAAACCGTCTACGGTAAAATAATTGAGGACGGCAGCGTTACAATTCCATACAACGTTTTATCAAATATTGTAAACAACACAACAAGCGAAAGAATAAATCTAGAAACCAAACAGAATAATTTAATAATTAAAACAGACAATTATGAAGCTAAATTAGCTGGGATAGGAGAGAGTGAGTTTCCAATTATTCCGAAAGTCAAAGAAGGAAAAGATTTTTTAGAAATAAAATCCGACGTATTAAGAGAAAAGCTCGAAAGGGTGGTTATAGCCGCAGGTATTTCTGATTTAAGACCGGAGATAAGCGGGGTGTCTTTTAATTTAGAGCCATCGGAGTTGAAGTTGGCGGCAACTGATACGTTTAGGTTGGCGGAAGGGAAAATTCCCGGCTCACAAATAAAAAACACATTCCCACAGGGATTCGGAATTATAGTTCCGCTTAAAACAACCCAAGAGGTAATTAGAATAATTTCCGGAGAAGAACCAACAACTATTTTTGTGGATAACAACCAAATACTATTTAAAACACAAGACCTGGAAGTTGTTTCCCGGTTGATAGAGGGAAAGTTTCCAGACTATAATTCGATAGTTCCGAAAGATTGGGACGCGCGGGTGCTGGTAAGCAAAGAAGAACTCATAAACGCGCTAAAACTTACAAGTTCTTTGGGCAGCCGCGTAAACGAGGTAAGGTTAAAAACAGGAAATAAGAAGGTTTTGGAGGTTTATTCTAGCGATAACGCGTTGGGAGAAAACAATTACCTTGTTCCGGCCAAAATAAACGGACCGGATACGCAAATAGCTTTTAATTGGAGATATCTACTTGAAGGGGTTAAGGCCTTATCAGGAGACCAGGTGTTTCTTGGATTAAACGGAGAAAACAAACCCGCAATAATAAACACCTCAGGAGACGTATCTTACTTTTATATATTAATGCCGATTAAGCAGTAATAGATTAATTTCTAAACAAGATCACTTCCTTGCTCGTTTTCGACCCGCCTTCGTTAGTCGCCCTTATGACTAGTATATTTTGGATATTTATATTAAGCGGCTTCAAAACGCTTTTATAAGAATAAAAAGTGTTTAAATCGCTGATAATATTTTCGATAAGTTCGTTATTTAGGTAAATTTCTAATTTATTTATTTTTGACGAAGACGCAATTTCTGCGTTAATGGTTATCTCGTCTTCTACAAATTCGCCATTCTTCGGGTTTATAAGGTTTATTATTATATCTCCGCCGCTTGAAATGCTAGCTTCTTGGTCAGGGATCGGTTTGATATTAGTCGTGTTAAATTTATTCAAATCAATCTGGTTATTTTGAGTCCACTGTCTTATCCCCTCTTCCCAATTATTAAACTGCGGGTCATTAACCCTTCCCAGATAATAAAGTATATTATGATACTCGCCCTCAATTAACTCGCCCCTTATTATTGGGTTGGAGCTCAATATCGGCTCCGGACGAGGGAACGTATCAAGCGGCTTATTTAAAAGGGCTTTAGACATAAAGTCGTGCCACATAGGAACGGCCGCTAGAATACTCCCGCCTTTACTCGTTAACGATTCGCGATTATTATTGCCTACCCAGACGCCCGCCACCAAATTGGGAGTGTAGCCAATAGCCCAGGCGTCTCTGTAGTCGTTGGTTGTCCCAGTTTTCAAGGCAACCTGGTGGCCTGTAACTTGTGTTAATTTGAGACTCGCAGAATAAAGCGGAGCTCTCAAGTCTACATCAGAAAGAATGTCGTTGATTAACCTAGCGTGATTCTCGTCAGCCACCCGACTATTTTCATCCTTATATTCTTCTAAAACATTACCCTTATTATTTTCCACTTTTAGTACGACTGCTTGATTATGCTTAATTCCGTCGTCAGCAAGAACAGAATAAGCGCCCACAAGCTCGATTAACTTAACTTCTCCGCCGCCCAAGACCAAAGACAAACCGAATCGATTTTTGTCGTTTAAGGCTGTTATACCAAAAGAGCTCAAGTTATTAAGAACGTTATCTAATCCCGCCAAGTATAAAGTTTTTACCGCTGGTACGTTTATTGATTGAGCCAAAGCTTCTTTCATAGCGACGGGGCCCCTAAACACGCTGTCGAAATTCTCGGGGTGATAGCAACTCTTATTGGTATTTCTGAAATCAACCACGGGTGGGCAGTTGCTGTTGCCGGTGTTAAATTCGGTGGCTGTGTCCCAAAGTATAGTTTCAGGCGCAAATCCCTTTTGGAAAGCAGTTAGATAAATAAAAGGCTTTAATGCAGAGCCTGGCTGTCTCAGTCCCTGCGCGGCGACATTGAAATTACCCTCAAATTTACAGTTTTTACCGGGGGCGCAGCCTTCCGGAACGGATTTCGCAAAGTAATCTTTAGAACCCACCATAGCCAAAACCTGCCCCGTGGTTGGTTCTTGGGCGACTAATGCGCCATTTTCCCCTCTATAAAGCTCGCTATTCCTTTTAACGCCGTTTTCCACGGCTTCCTCGGCTAGTTTTTGCAACTCCCAATCCAAGGTCGTAGTTATTTTTAATCCGCCAATCTCCAATAAATCATCGCCATATTTTTTCCTTAGATAATCTTGGACGTAGAAAACAAAATGCGGAGCCTTGATGCTTGAAGCGGGCTGCAAAACAACTTTAGGAGAATTATCAATTGAAGAGGCAAGCTGTTCCTCATCAATATAACCCAATTCTCTCATCCTTTTTAGGACGAATTTTCTCCTTTCTTCCAGTTCGCTTGTATGACTGCCCCAAGGCGAATAGTAACTCGGGGAGTTTGGTAAGCTGACGAGAAGCGCCACCTCGCTTAAATTCAAGTCTTTGGCTCTTTTGTTAAAATAGGTTTGAGCGGCGGCTTCTATGCCGTAACTATTTGCTCCATACGGCACCTGGTTTAGGTAGAGGTTTAATATTTCATCTTTGCTGTAGTGTTGCTCCAGGCGCCAAGCTAAAACAAGCTCTTTTATTTTTCTAGTGATTGTTTTTTCTGGCGTAAGAAACGCGGTTTTAGCTAGCTGTTGCGTTATAGTTGAGCCGCCTTGAACTGCTCCACCCCTTAATAAATCGACCATCAAGGCTCTTAAAATCCCTCTCCAGTCAAAGGCCGGATGGCTGTAGAAGGCGTTATCTTCTATGCTAATAGTGGCGTATTTAACAAAATCTGGTATTTCTTCTTCGGGGATAATTGTTCGCTTCTCTTCGCCGTGTATCTCATAAAGCAGGACCTCGCCCGTTCTATCATAAATTTTGGTCGATTCGACGATTTTTCTCTGGGTGATCTCGTCCGCGTTGGGCAAGCCGCGGATGACGTGAAAAAGGAAACCTACTCCTAAGATGAGAAGAATTATTAAAACCAGAACAAATTTACCTATAAGTCTCATAGTAGGGTGCGATTTATTTATAAACCCCGTCACACAACTGCGATAGCGGGTTATTGATTAACTTATAGTACAAACTCCTTCACGACCTTTATGTTTCATAATGTATCTTAATACTAAATATAGTAACTTGAGTTAATCTTATCGCAGTTGTGTGACGGGGGTAAACCCCCACACCTTTATAAAGGTGTGGGGGTAAACAAAACCTCCCTCTAAATCAAATTTAGAGGGAGGTTGGGTTGCTACATAAAGTTAGTAAGTTTCCTCATCTTCCTCATCCTCTTCTTCATCTCCCTTAGATTTCTCTTCCTCTTCATCAAGGCCCAAATCGGCGTCGTCTCCATCCGCTTGCTCTTTCTCTTTCTCTTCCTCTTCATCAAAGGAAAGAGGAGTCAGTTTGGTTTCTGTAGCCATATTTGTTTTTGTATTAAAGCGACCTTTGATTTATGCTGCACCCCATTTTAGGGCGCGAAACTTATTTATAACGGCAAGTATATACAAAGATTTTTATATGTCAACCCC
>Ga0210057_1002174_pt1 | contig 28407 bp, 30 predicted proteins | sample CryGeyCG2114_010_2_FD_183968 | JGI IMG/M metagenome (GOLD analysis project Ga0210057, IMG submission 183968) | Groundwater microbial communities from aquifer - Crystal Geyser CG10_big_fil_rev_8/21/14_0.10 (SPAdes) (version 2) | ecosystem: Environmental > Aquatic > Deep subsurface > Groundwater ...
CATCCTTCATGATCGTTCGTACATCAGCAAAGTCAACATTGATAATACCATGCATGGTAATAAGATCAGATATGCCCTGGACACCTTGGTACAAAACATCGTCCACTATGCCAAAAGCATCCATCAGCGAGGTTTTTTTATCAATTACCTGCAGGAGCCGATCATTAGGGATGGTAATGAGCGTATCAACCTTATCGCGCAGTTCATCAATTCCCATTTCCGCCACTTTTTTCCGGCGTAGCCCTTCAAAAGAAAATGGCTTGGTTACAACTGCCACAGTCAAAGCGCCCAATTCTTTGGCAATAGCGGCCACGTGTGGGCCAGCCCCTGTGCCTGTGCCACCCCCTGATCCATAAGTGACAAAAACCATATCCGAGCCCTTGAGGACCTCATAGACCTCATCTTTGTTTTCTTCAATAGATTTTTTACCAATTTCAACATTGCTGCCGGCCCCTAGTCCGCCGGTTGTTTCTTTGCCGATCTGTACCTTAATTGGGGCCATATTATTGGCCAAGGCCTGGGCATCAGTATTGATGGCAATAAACTCAATACCATGCATCCGAGCATTAACCATACGGTTAACAGCATTACCACCTGAACCTCCCACTCCTACTACTCGTATGGTGGCAAAAGTTTCCACTTCTGATGGTTTTGTCATTTATATCCTTCTACTCCTTTGTATCAAGTATAATGATTTCTGTCAAGAAGTCAAGATTTAGGGCCAAAATTGTTTAAAGAAATCTTTAGCACGACCGATAATATTTCCCATTTTTGGCGCTTTCCCGCCACTCATTTGATAGCCAACACCCTCACCCACCTCTAAACCATACAGAACTAGCCCTACAGCCGTAGAATATATGGGATCGTCAAATTTGTCAACAGTGCCAGCTGCCTCAAAGACGGGTTTGCCGATCTGGGCGGGCAGTTTTAACCCCTCTTTGGCTGCTTCACAGATACCTGTCAGTTTGGCACCTCCTCCTGTAAAGACAACGCCTGCCGGCAGCATTCCTTCTTTACCTATCCCCTTGAGGTCATTTTTTATTAGGGCAAAGATTTCATCAAGTCGGGCTTGGATAATTTCGGCGACTTCTTTGCAGGTGGTGCGGCCCCTTTCTTCTTTATCAATTTTAGATAGATCTATAATTTGGGTTGACCGGGCATCATCAGGGAGAGCCTGGCCAAACTGGATTTTGACTTGTTCTGCCACCTCAAGGGAAGTTTTTAACCCGATAGCAATATCATTAGTGATATGGAGGGAGCCAATCGGGAGGACATTGCAGTGGATAACATCACCTTCTTCAAAGACAGCAATTGAGGTCGTGCCAGCGCCAAGATCTACTAGTGCTACTCCGATTTCCTTCTGTTTTTTAGAAAGCAGCATTTTCGCCGAAGCTAAAGGAGAAAAAACCATACCGCGAATTTCCAACCCTGCCTGGTAAATGCATTTGGACAGATTTTTTATCGCTGAGGAGGAACCACCAACGACATGGGTTTCTACTTCCAGTCTTATTCCAATCATACCGATGGGGTCGGAGATACCAGTTTGGCCATCGACGGTGAAATTGCGTGGAATAACATGGAGGATTTCTCGATTGGGCGGCATAGCTACAGCCCGGGAGGCCTCAATTACCCTGTCAACATCAGAAGGTGTGATTTCTCCATCAGCCCGCGATACTGCAATTACTCCTTTGGAATTAGTGGAATTAATATGGGCTCCGCCTATTCCGACATAGACTGATGATAGCGGTTGGCCGGTTTTTCTTTCTGTTTCTTCCAAGGCTAAAGAGATGGCTGAGATAGTTTCTTCCATATCCACAACCATACCCCTGCGCAAACCTGAGTTTACAACACGAACAATAGAGGTGGTATGTAATAAACCTTCCTGTATTTGACCAGTACATAAAGAAACCGAAGATGTTCCTACATCAAGACCAGCGACTAAATCAATTTTAGGCATTTAATATAATTCTTTCATTCAAAATCAAGGTTGTCCGCCAAAGGCGGGCGTTCTTTTTTTAGGCATTTTTATTCTCAAAATATTAAGACAGGAGTCCGCCCAAATGGCGGACGGATGTCTTAATTAATTCACCCTCCTCTATAATATCATTTTTTCCCCTCTACTAAAACCGGCTGCGGATATTTGATACGCTGGTGGAAAATCCCCTGGCAGCCGATAAAAAAGGCTTTTTTAATTTTCCCCACATCTGTTGGAGTTAAGCCGCTATATTGCAACTGGCCATTTTTTTCTCGCTCATCAATAATAGCAGTAATCAACTCTTTAATTTTTGCCGGGGTTAGATTATCTTGTGATCGAACTATTGCCTCAATACTGTCAGAGAGCATAACAAGCGCAGTTTCCCGATTGAGCGGCCGAGGACCAGGATAATAAAAATCTTCTTTCTTTATTTTCATTTTTTTATTTTTGGCAACTTGCAGGAAGGAGGAAACCGGCAAAGTTCCATGATGCTGGGGGATAAAATCAACAATTTCAGCTGGTAGATTATATTCTTTAGCCAAGGCCACCCCATCCTTGATATGTTGGATAACCATTTTAGCACTGGCTCTGGGGTCTTCCATATTTTCGTGGATATTCTCCTTATTCTGATTTTCAGTAAATCTTTCTGGAGCAGAAATTTTGCCAATATCATGAAAATAGCCACCAACCCGAACCTGCAGGGCATCAGATTTAATGGCTTTAGCTGCCTTATGGGCAAGATTAGCGACATTAATACTATGATTATAGGTTCCATAAGCGCTGGAAGAGAGTTTTAAAAGAAGGGGGTGAGAGAGATTGTCTAATCGATAAAGAGTGCGTAAGTTGGAAAGATAATTTTTCAAAACTGGCGCAGACGATAAAACCAAATAGGCACAAAAAAGAGCGCCAGCAGCAACTGCCAGAAGTAACAAAATAAGCTGGTAAATAAAGGTTAGACCTAAGACTTTACTAACAATAAATAAAATACTGATAAAAACAGCATTGATGACAAAAAAACAAACAAAGAGAAAAAAGCCATAACGGACAGGTTTCATTTTTTTTCAAGTGATTGTTCTACGATTTGTTTAACCCTTGCCCCGTGGGCTCTACCTTTAAGTTTGCCCATAACTGCACCCATAACTTTGCCAAAATCCTCCTTTGTGTAGGCGCCAACTTCAGTTTTGGTTTCCAAAACTGTCTTTTTAATTTCTTCATCTAACATCTCTTCTGGCAGATACTTTGCGATAATTTCTACTTCTTTTTCTTCTTTTTGAGCCAAATCCTCTCGCTGTCCTTTCTTATACTCTAAAGCTGCTTCGGCTCTTTTCTTTTGTTCTGTTTGTAAAACAGCAATTACCTCTTCTTGGTTGGGTTTCTCGCCTCTCTCCTTTTCCTTGAAAGTTAAGGCAGTTTTAAGCATTCGTAAAACTTCTAAATGTTCCTTGTCGCCTTCTTTTATGGCTTTATGTAAATCATCTTCGATCTTTTGGGCAATATCCATTTTAATCTCCTAAAACAATAAACAATTAAATGACTTCGATTTTTACCTCTGGCATTAAGGGGACTTTGACTGATTGCTCGATGTAGGCCCCAAGTGTAAATGTGCCCTTATCTTTTCCAGTTATTTTGGCTTGGGTTTCACCTTTTTCATTGGTTAAAGGAGGATTTTCAATTTCAATATTCTGCGGTGTGCTAACTATTAAAATATGGGCTTGGTTCAACGGACGATTTTTACTATCTTTAATAAGAAAAAGTAGTAATGTTTGTTCGTTTTGAGCAATTTTTCCTTTTTGCGGCCAGAAGGTACTTTGAGGTGAAATCCCCACTTTTATCTGATCTTTTACCATGGCGGCCGAAATATCAAATGATTTATTTTTAACCGCAACTATCCAAAAACCCAAGATTACAACCCCGACAGTTATTATTATTTTGGCACTTTTTTTCCCCACCTAATATCCTCTTTTTATCTTTCTTCGCTCTACTTTTCGACGGGCAGACTCTCGTCTTTTTCGCCGTGAAATCTCTTTTTCAAAAAAACGACGCCTCTTTATCTCTGATAGAATGCCTGATTGTTGAACATCACGGAAGAACCTGCGCAAAAGAACGTCAAATGACTCCCCCTCTTTGGCCTCTACATTGGTCACAAATATTCACCTTCCTTCCCAAAATTAGTTTAAGCAATTGAACCAAGGGGACCACCGCCTAAAAGATGGAGGTGGATATGATCAACAACCTGTCCAGAATGGGTCCCAGTATTGAAAACCAACCGGTAACCGTTTTGGTCAATTTGCAGTTTTTTAGCGATATCTTTTGCCCGGATGACTAGCGTACCAAGAAGTTTTACATCTTTTTGGCCAATATGGTTGACTGTCGGAATATGTTTTTTGGGGATAATCAGGATATGAACTGGCGCCTTCGGATTAATATCTTTAAAAGCCACAACCTCCTCATCTTCAAAGACAATCTGGGCCGGAAGTTCATGCTCGCCTATTTGACAAAATATGCAATCTTTCATGGTCGCACCCTACATTTTAGCATTATTTTTTCCAAAAAGCAAACTTTTTCTAAAGATCTTTTCTTGGTTTGTAGTACTTTTTGCCATTAAGCTTTTTAGGTAGATATTCCTGAGGAACTTGGTGGCCAGGAAAAGAATGGGAATATTTATAACCCTTGCCATAACCAATTTCTTTCATTAAATCAGTTGGGGCATTACGAAGATGTAAGGGCACTGGCAGTTCTCCCTCTTTTTGGACGTCAGAAAGAGCCTCTTCAATCCCCATGTAGGCAGCATTATCCTTGGGACAAGTTGCCAGATATGTTGCAGTTTGGGCTAAAATTATCCGTGCTTCTGGCATACCGACCATATGGACTGCCTCCATGCAGGAAGTGGCAATAACCTGAGCAGTTGGCCGGGCATTGCCAACATCCTCGCAGGCAAAAATTACCATACGTCTGGCAATAAATACCGGGTCTTCCCCGGCATCAATCATTCGGGCCAGCCAGTATAAAGCAGCGTCCGGGTTAGAGCCGCGGAGGGATTTGATAAAGGCAGAAATAACATCATAATGCCACTCGCCTTTTTTATCAAAATAAAGAGCTTTTTTCTGGAGCGCCTCTTCTGCCACCTTAATATCAATTTTGGGGGCTAAATTGGCCGAAAGTTCTATGGCGTTTAAAGCACGGCGGGCATCACCGTCACTATAGCGAATGATATGCTCCAGGGCTGCCTTATGGAAGCGATTTTTAGGAAACTCTTTGATCCCACGCTGGGCAATTTTTGCTATTTCTTCATCTTTCAAAGCTTCTAAAACATAAACCTGGCAGCGGGAAAGAAGCGGTGCATTGACCTCAAAAGAGGGGTTTTCTGTAGTGGCGCCAATTAAAATTATCGTGCCGTTTTCCACCCAGGGTAAAAAGGCATCCTGCTGAGCTTTGTTGAAGCGGTGGATTTCGTCAATAAAAAGGATAGTTTTTGGGCCGTAAAGTTTCATCCGTTCTTTGGCTTCAGCAATGTTTTTGCGTACTTCTTCAACCCCAGCAGTAACTGCCGAGAACTGGACAAAATGGGATTTAGTATAAACTGCTGCTAAGCGGGCCAAAGTTGTTTTACCACTGCCGGGCGGACCCCATAAAATCATTGAGGGCACATTGCCGCTTTTGAGGGCCCTGTAGAACGGTTTATTGCGGCCCAAAAGATGGCGCTGGCCAACAAAATCATCCAAAGTTTTTGGTCGCAAGCGGTCAGCCAAAGGAACAAAACTCGGTGGTGTTGGTTTGGGTGTGAAAAGGTTTTTCATGGCTTATCTATTGTAACATGAAATTTATTAAAAATGTATAGAAATCCTTGACCCCGCTACAACAACTTCCTAACTTAAGTGAGCTATCAGTCTCGGCTAGGCCGAGCCTAGACGGACGTTCAGTCACGGAACGTCTAACGTTCCACGTTGGAGCGTTGTGTACGGGGTCTGCGGGGCAAGCGGTGCGAAACACCCGCTTGTCCCTTGACAAATCCACTCCTTTGTGGTATAATGGGTAGTTCTTGAGAAGCGACAGGTTAGGCCTGTCTTTTTTAATCATATAAATACTTATCTTAAGGACAGGAGAATAATATGAATACCAAACACATTTCTGGGTTGGTAGACAAAATCAAAACTCTTGTCAGACGTTTTTCTGCAATGTCTTTGATCTTTAAAATCATACCTTTGTTAACACTATTAGTCTTAACTCCATCCGTGGGGTTAAAGGCTGACAGCAAGAATGATGTTGTGACTTCCATAGAGTTGGGTAAAGATGGCGTGCCTTTCGTTATCGCCAAAGAATCCACCCTGCAAATTGTGGTTGGTGATTCTTCTTACGATGCCAAACGCAAAGCCATTGCCCAAACTTCCGCACCGGCTGATAATAAACGTCTTGTTATTGCTCGTGAGGGTCGCGGTGAAAAGCTGACCCTTGATGAGCTTCGTGAAATTTATCGCGCGGCTTCTGCCAAATACGGCGTACCATGGCAGTTGATTGAGGCCGTTCACCAAGTAGAGTCTGGTAAATCCTGCTCAACTGCACGTAAATCCTCTGCTGGTGCGACTGGCCCAATGCAGTTTATGCCTGGTACCTGGCGAAGTTACGGACAAGACGGTAATGGTGATGGAGTAACTGATATTACTAACGTTTATGATGCTGTTTACGGTGGTGCTAACTATTTAGCTGCCAACGGTGCTAACCGTGGTGACTTAAGTGGTGCTCTTTACCACTATAATCACTCTACATCCTACGTTAACAAGGTATTGGCGATTGCCCGTGAAATTGGTTTGTAAAACTTTTAACAGGGTCTTCCCCCGCCAAGCGGGGTTGTGAAGACACAGCAAAAACCCGCCTTTCGGCGGGTTTTTGCTGTGGTGAAAATTATGGGGCAAATCATAATTTACTGGACTGTCACTGGGGATTCTGGCGGAACAATTTCATACCAAAAAACACCGGGATTAAAACTAATCTCTTTACCGTTATTGTCATAAAACTTAGTTCTGGATTTCTGCGATGCTTTTTTCCACGTACCTTCCGTTATTTTACCATCCATAAATACCTTTACCTTACCCTCACCAGTTGTTGTCATCTTCCAGACATCCTTGCCTTGATAGGCTTCCTGCCAATGGGAAACTTCTTGGACAATGACATTTTTAGCTGTTAACTGCTTGCCTTCTTTGGCATCTTTATGGGCAGTTCCACCTAATTTTCTATAATATAAATTATCTGATGGATTATACTGCCAGATTACCTCAAACGTCGGTGAGGAAAAGTTAATTTTAATTGTTTGGGCAGTTGCTCGCTCTGAGGTTAGGGCATCTCTTTTAAACGATAAGGCATCAAACGATGAAGCCAGTGACCAACCATTTTTTTGGGCAATATCCCAAAGTTTTCCGGTATCTGTATACATCGTATGCTCAGTTGCTTTGCCAGCTTGAGGAACACGCCAAAAAGCCTTGGTGCCTATTCCAAATTGGTTAAGATCTTTAATGCCTTCACTTCCAATGCGATCGAGCGCTTCTTGGCTGCCGCCAACATGAGCGTAAAAGGCATCATATTCGGCTGCCCAGTCCAGGAAAAAACCACGGGCAGAACGGACTGGTCCAATCTTATCCGAGCCCTCGGGCCCAAAAACTGCCATAAAGCGGGTGATGCCTCCTTCAGTTATAGCTTCATAGATTAAGGAGGCAGATGTGAGTCCGGAATGAGGTCTAGCTTCAGGTGAATTTTCTATCATTATCGCTAAGGGGTGGCGGTTGGCTGTACCTTGGTTGTGAAATTGACCATCTAATGTAGAGAGTGCCTGCGGGGCAGTAGTTACTGATTTACGCAGTTTGGAGAAAATAGAAGATTCTCCCTCCCTTGTAAAATAGCGCCGGTATATTCCATAGCCGGCTAAAAGTACAATTAAACTAATTAGAACAATAAGAAAGACAGTTCGCCGAGAGATTTTCTTTTTAGTTTTTTGCTCTGGTGGCGTCTCGGCAGGTTGATTTGTCCCCTCCATAATTTACTCCTTGTAAACTTCGTCTCCCTCCCTAACTTTATCTTTAACTTTAACACCAATAGATTGTCCCTTTTTTGCGATTTCTATATCTTCGTGCTCCAACTGCATAGATTCAACTGGTTGAGAAAAGTCAGTTGAATGACCTTTAATTTGAATAGTATCTCCTACTTTGAGGGAGTCTTTTAATTCAATAATACCTACCCCAATTTTACTGTAATAATGGGCGATTTTGCCGATTGGTTTTCCTTTAGGTTTTTCTTCTTTAGGCTTCTCTTCTTTAGGCTTTTTTTCTTTTATTTTTTCTTCCTTAGGTTTTTCTTCTGCCATTTTCTTTCACCTCCTCCCTTGATATTTTTTTTAATTCTTTATAGTGCCCAAGGCCCTTTTATTTCAATCCTAATACTATCAAAACATCCGCACTACCAACTAAATCATTGTTTTCTTGGGTTGTGGTTTGATAGGTTTTGGCGAGGAATTCCTTAACTAAATTGGCCTGGCTTTCCTTGCCTTTTTTATAATAGACAATCGTTGTCTGGTAGGTGCTTTTAGCGTTACCTATTGATTCAATCTTAAAGCCGTCTGCCTCCATTTTCTCTTTCAGAGCTGCTGCTTCTCCTGTTCGTTTGTTGCCATTAAGGATTTTAATAATAATCGAGGATTTATCGATAGCGTTTGACGAGGCTGTTGAGGAGGTTGTAGAAGAACTACTAGTTTCTGTAGATGTTATGGTAGAAGAATTATCTAAAGCTGTTGGAGAAATATTGAGCACTCTTGGTTTGGCGGGCCAGAAAATCCAAATCAAAAGGCCGACAATTACGAAAATCAAGATGATAGTAATAGTTATATCAAGCCAATTTTTCGGATGTTTAACCATTTGTTTCTTCTTAGATTCTTCAGTTTCGACCGGTGAGGAATCTAGTTCGTCTTTTTTATCGATGTCAATTTTTCTCTCCATATTGTCCTCCTTATTTCATGTTACATGTAACATGTCACATGTAACAAAAGTTATCGCCAATCAAGCATTTTGACATAATTATCATGCGGTCGGTATTTTATTCGGCAGTTATTTATATTATCGCCTAAGACTTTAATATTTTCAAGAGATACTTTATATTTATGCGATAAATGATAAAGATAACCGATTTCTTCTGAGTCAAAGCCCATTAGATAAGCTCCCACTACATCAGCGGCAATTGCATTAGTTGAAACAAGAGCAATTTGAGAATTAACTGGTGTACCACCAATTGGACCATTACGCTCCATACCAACAAAACCATCAATCACAGCTAAATCAGGTGTAATATAATCGTAAAGTTTGGCAATATTCATATTCAGAGCTTTATAACCCTGATGGATGGCTGATTTATAATCATGGAAAGGTCGGCGCAAAAGGATGCGAGAGGCAGCATTAAGATAACGCAAGCCTCCTTTGCAAAGACTGCCAACAGTCATATTTTTAATTGATAATGTAACGATAACCATATCATGAGTTTTCATTGGTGTGACAGAGATTTTATAAGGAGCTTTTATGGCAGTTTTGGCAATTTTTACCTTCAAGGGCTTTAAATCCCGGCTATAAACTTCTTTTTCCACACCGTCGTCAATATTGAGATCTTTTAGTTGGACATTAGGGTACTTATGGGGGAGAGCTAAATAATTATAATTTCTCCAGCCTTCTTCTGTTTTGCCGATACCAGCTCCTTCTCCTATGATAATCTTACCTTGGTAAAAGCGACGCAAAAAATTAATAACTGTTTGGATTGTTTTAACATCTGTTGCTGCCAGTTGGCGTCTGGTTGTAATAAAATTAGTTTTAATCAAAATATAGCCTTTTGGCTTTACCTTTTTAGCAATATCGGCAGAGATTTCTGTTTCTAATTTTGCCAGTGCTTGCTTTATATTTTCTTCTCGCTGGTTCCCTTTAATTAAGGCTACTTGGTTTGGCATTGTTTACCTCGCAGCTAATTGCCTAATAAATTCCAAGAGTCCCAAAAGGAAATTACGGAAAATTGGAATAGATGCAGGAATAAAGATAATTAAAAGGATTAAAAATAAATACGTCTTTTTAATAAGTTTCCATAACAGCGCAACAATTAAAATTATAATCCCCAGCGACACCAACCATTGATAATTGGGATTGATAAAGGCAATGGCTTTGTCATACCACTCAAAAAAATTTTCCATCTCTTTCTATTTTAAGATAACAATTTACAGAAGTTTAGTCAATCTTTATTTCTTGGAAAATAACTTTTCCTTCTTCCACTAACTGTCGGATATGACGCTGTTTTCCATTCATCTTACTTTTTGCTGTTTTAAACTCTAAAAGAATAATTTGATCATCCTCAAACTGAATTCCGTCAATTGGTGCGCCAAGGAAACGAAATGTTTCAGGATTGTAGGGATAATCAAAGAGAAAAGGCAAAAATTGTTCGACTGTTTTTCCATAGCGACTGGAGAGGGATTTTTGCGAAAAAGAAAGCTGGGAAATTTTGCGCCAAGCTTGCCACAAAAGTATGGCTAAAATTAAAACTAAAATAGAAAGAATTATGATTGCTTTAATCATCGAAATTTCCTTAGTACTCCTTTAACTTTCCCTTGGATAATAACTTTTTTCGTTCTAATTGGTTTATAGGAGCGGTTGGCAGGTTGTAAGCGGATAGTTTTCTTTTCTTTGTAAAAACGTTTTAAGGTAACATTGTCACCATCAACCAAAGCAATAACAATATCGCCATTTTGGGGTTTGATAACTTTCTGGACAATGACATAATCACCATCATTAATACCATCCTCAATCATGGAATCACCCCGCACTTTGAGGGCAAAAACATCCTTGCCCATCATATCGCGCGGTACTTCAATTGCTTCTTTGGTTCTAATGGCTTCAATAGGATGACCGGCGGAAATTGTTCCCCAAAGCGGTATCTCAAAAGTTCGTTCATCAAAAGCAGGAGTGAGCTGAATTGAGCGGGCCAGATTTTCCTCCCCAGTAAGATACTGCTTTTGTTTTAAAACCTCAATATACTGAAAAACTGTTGCCAGGGAGGTAAAGGCAAAATGATCCCCAATTTCCCGATATGATGGTGCATAGCCATTTTCCTCAATATAGTGGCTGATGAAATCAAAGATTTGTTTTTGTTTGGGAGTGAGTGGTTGCATAATAAATCCTAATGACAAAATCCCTATTTTTGAAATGTTATAATTTCTAATTTTCTAATGACTAATGAATTATTTAATGATTTAATTTTTTAGACATTAATTCATTTAAACATTCATTAGATATTAAATCATTAATCATTTAGACATTTAAGATTTGGATTTCTATTTCTATCTTACCGAACAAATACCGAAACTGTCAAGCCCCGTACTTGAAACAGTAACGGGGCAAGCTGTGGATAAATAAAAATTATTAAGACAATTTAAAAATAGCTAATTTTAAATTAGCTAATTATCTAAGAAATAATTAAGCAGCCTTTTTGAATTCTTCCGATGAATTTTCTGGTAGTTCTGATCTATTTAATGTCAAAATTATTTCCTGTGGTTTTTCTTCTTCAGATAAATCCTCTGGTAAAGAGTTGATTAATTGTCCTAACCATAGATCGCGTTCTTTCAAAATCTCTTTGGATGGGTTGACTGCAAACCACTGGTGTTTTTTACCGGCAGGAGTTTGGGCAGCTGTACCGATATAAGTTATAATATCTTTTCTATCTATTCCTTTTGGTAGACCAATTATTTCTTGATTTTCGCCTATTTCAACAGGCCACGGACCATGGGGCCGTTCTTTCTCTATCTGAGGCTCAAATTCAGAATTTCTCACTAGGCCTCCTTTGGTTCTTCACCCTCCTTGGGTTTTTTGCAACCACAGGTGCAATCTACCGGACATTCACATTTATCCGCAGTTAAGGCTGGATTGCAACCGCATTTTTTTGGTTCTTCTGATTCTGCCATATTATCTCACCTCCTTCCTTTAATCACTTGCCTAATTTTAACTTTAATATTGTTTCCAAGGCATCAATTTCTACTGATTCCTGATCCCCTGTCTTCATATCTCGCAAAATAACTGATTTATCTAAAGCTTCTTTTTGGCCGATAATTATAGCATAAGGCGCCCCCAATTTATCAGCAACTTTTAACTGGGAGCGTAGAGACTCTTTGCCCAAAACCGATCGTGCGGTTATGCCTGTTTCATTAAGTACTGCCAAAAGGGCCAGTCCTTTTTGTTTGGCCTTTTCTCCCAGTTGAACAATAACAATTTGGCATTTATCCTTTTCCTTGATCTTGACTTTGTTTTCCGCCATTTTTTCGACAATCCTCTCTATTCCAAAAGAAACACCAGTGGCAGGCGTATCTTGCTCCCCGAAAAGTTTTACGAGTTCATCATAGCGGCCACCACCCCCAAGGGAGGACTGAGAGGCAGTATCTTTGGGATCTTTAAACTCAAAAACAGTTTGAGTGTAATAATCCAAGCCACGTACCAGTTTTGGATTTAAATCATAGGGAATAGATAGCTCATCAAGATATTCTAACAGCCCCTTAAAGTGGTTCTTGCATTCCTCACATAATTGATCAACTATCACCGGCGAGGCAGAATTTATTTTTTGGCAACTCTCATTTTTACAGTCAAGAATACGCAGTGGATTGGTAGCAATTCGGCTTTGGCAAGATTGGCAGAGTTTCCCTTGATATTGCAGGAAGAAGGTTTGAAGAGTTTTTTTAATCTTGCCACGGCATTTTTCGCAGCCAATTGAGTTGATTTCTAAAATCAATTTTTTACTAACTCCAAGACTTATCAAAATTTGCCAGGAAAGTAAAATAACTAGCGCATCTGACATAGGAGAGGTATCTCCTAAAATCTCAAAGCCGAATTGAGAAAATTGGCGATATCTTCCCTTCTGAGGCCGCTCTGCCCGAAAAAGTTGACCAATATAATATAATTGAACTGGTTGAGGCCAAGTCTGCATGCCATGCTGGATATAAGCGCGGGCAATACCAGCTGTGTATTCCGGTCGCAAAACCATCTCCCGTGTCTCCTCTTGATCACCAGGTCGAGAAACCAAAAACATTTGATGCTGGACAATATCTGTTGTTTCCCCCACTCCTTTGGCAAAAATATCTTTATACTCCACCGTTGGAGTTTCTATTCTTTCAAAACCATAGCACTCGGCTAAGTTTCTAACAACCTCCTCTATTTTTCGCCAGTATTTTGCCTCCCTTGGTAGTCGATCAGCCATACCGCGAGGAGTTTGATATAAAGGCAAATTTTTCATCTTCTTTTCCAAGATAAAACAAATAAATCAAAATTGCAACTATTGAAGATAATTTTTAATCTCGCTTTTTGCTTTGGAAGTTTTAACAAATTTCAGCCAATCTATGTGAGGTTTAGCACTGCGGCTGATTAAAATTTCTACCATATCACCATTTTGGATCGGATAAGATAATTCTTCAATTTTACCATTGACAATTGCGCCAGAGCAGCGTTTACCAACTTCAGAGTGAATAGCAAAAGCAAAGTCTACAGGTGTGGCACCGGTCGGTAAATTGATTACATCACCTTTTGGCGTGAAAGTAAAAATTCTATCTTGAAAAAAATCTAATTTTAATCCCTCTGTCCACTCCCGGGGATCTTTTACACTACGTTGCCATTGGGTAATTTCTCTGATAAATGTGCGATCTTGCTTGGACAATTTTTTAATCTTTGATGGTTTTTGAGCAGTTTTAAGAGAAGAATAGTGCCAGTGGCTAGCGATTCCCCATTCTGCTCTCTCATGCATTTGGGGGGTTCTAATTTGAATTTCTACGATTTTACCTTTATCACAAAAAACAGTCGTGTGCAAACTCTGATAACCATTGGGCTTGGAAAAGGCAATATAATCTTTAATCCGGCCAGGTAAAGGTGTCCAATGGCTATGCAAAAGTCCCAAAACCCCATAACAATCAGAAACCGTGGGAACAATAATTCTGATGGCTACTAGATCGTAAATTCTAGATAAATCCATATTATAGTGTTGGAGTTTTTTATATAAAGAATAGAAATGTTTTGTCCGGCCGTGAATGGAGATAATATTAATCCCTTCAATTTTGAGGATTTTTTGGATTTTTTTAATTATATTTTGGATATAAAACTCTTTTTTCTGATAATTTTTGCCAACCAATTTTTTTAAAGATCTATATTCTTGAGGATAGGCATAGGGGAAAGCCAAATCTTCCAGCGTTCCTTTGATTTCACCCATACCTAACCGATAGGCCAAGGGAGAATAGATTTCCAAGGTTTCTCTAGCAATTCGTTCTTGTTTATCTTGATCCAAAACATGGAGGGTTTTCAAATTATCTACCCGGTCGGCCAATTTTATCAAAAGAACTCTTACATCCTTACTCATAGCCAACATCATTTTGCGTAAAGTTTCAATTTGGCGGTCATATAAGGATAATTGATCGTGGGACAATTTGGGAAAAGGAAACCAAGATTTTTTTATGCGTACCCAACCTAACTTTGTCACTGATTCGACTAATTGGGCAATTTCCGTCCCAAACTGTTTCTTTATTTTTTCCAGTTTTACTGGCGTATCTTCAGCCACATCATGAAGATAGGCGGCGGCAATAGTTTCCTCATCCAACCCCATTTTTTCCAAATACTTGGCAACATTTTGACAGTGGTTGAAATAAGGCTCGCCGGTTTTTCTCTTTTGTCCTTGGTGAGCACTTTGGGCAAATTCTTTTGCTTTCTCTATTACATTGTCCATTTCTTAGTATTGTAAACCTGTGGGGTAGCTGTGTCAACTTGCAAAAACGATCTTTTTCCTTTAGATTAAAAGGAGATTTGTACGTTGACACTTCGATAAACTCAGTGTCAACCCCGAGTTTATGGAGGGGTTGACAGAAAGGAGAGGTCCTAGATGACAAGCGTGACAGGCGAAAAAAGGGTGATAATTATTGATATTTTTGGTGGCGATCCTGATAAACTGCCTCAGAGGCAAAAGGCAGTTTCAGAGTTTAATTCAGCTATTGCTAGTGGTTCGATACAAGGTTTAGAAGTACTCTCTTCTAATGCTGAAGATGCATTAGGATGGGGTATTGGAACCCTACATCAGCGGGAAAATGCTGTTTTAGTTACTGCTGGCGATACTGGCAAGGTTATTGAACTGGCCGCTAAACCCATTATTGGTTACCTCGGCAATGTCAGAAAAACCCCCATGGTTTTGGCGGGCATCTTGCCTAAATTAAGGGGTTTCTGCGTCTTTGTTGATATGGGGGGTACTTTTTTGCCGACTCTTCCTGTTTTAACTTGGTCGGCCATCGCCGGCAGGGTTGTTGCACAAGTGATATTTGGGAAAGACTCTCCGACAATTGGTTTTTTGAATGAGGGTGAAGAGGCGGATAAAGGAGGCAAAATCGCTCGAATTCGTCAAGAAATTGAAAGGCAGTTTACAGAGCTGGGTCCAATCACCAATGTCGAACCTAATAGAATTTTCGAAACCGACTGTGATGTTATTGTAACCTCTGGTTTTATTGGCAATGTTTGTATTAAAAGCTGCGAGGGAACAATTGAACTAATACAAAAGACGATAATAAAGCGCTGTAAAAGACAGCCCTATCTTCTGCCGCTGGCTTGGTTTTTTGACCAGCTTTCAACTTTGTTTTTGGCTGATCTTGATTGGCGCATTCACTCTGGAGCATATTGTCTTGGCTGCAGTAAACCGGTTATTATCACTCATAGCCGCTGTGACAAAAAGGGCTTTTTCCATGCCCTAGTCAAAGCTTCGCAACCAAAAACATTGGAAATTTGGAGGACATTATCTTCTAATCCATTGGTTGAGCAATGGATTGAGAGTTAGGTTTTCACTAGTTTTTCAACCCGCTTGCTCTTCTGGGCGGGTTTTTCTTTAGTAAAAATTATTTCATCTTTCAAAACTTGAGTTTTAATTTTGTCACCGAGGGTAAATGCCCCCTCTAATAATTTTTGGGAAAGAGGTGTTTCCAGATAATCTTGGATGGCTCGTCGAACTGGTCGGGCACCATTTTCTGGATCAAAGCCACGCTCTGCGATAAATTCAATTGCTTTTTTATCAAAGGAAAGTTGAAGACCTTGTTCTTCCAAACGTTTATTAAATTGGTCAAGTTCTAGTTGCACAATCTGCAGAATGGCATTTTTTTCCAGTGGTTTAAAGACAATAATTTTATCTAAACGATTAATAAATTCTGGGGCAAAATGCTTTTTAACATCTTCAAGGACAGCATTTTGGATTTTTTCGTACTCCTTCTGGAAGGAATATTCTTCCTTTTTATTTTTAATTTGGAAACCAATATCTGCTTTTGTATTTAATTCTTTCATGCCGATATTGGAAGTAAGAATTATAATACAATTGCGAAAGTTGACTTTTCTTCCTTTAGCATCAGTTAAATAACCATCTTCCAAAATTTGCAAAAGAATATTAAAAACATCAGGATGGGCTTTTTCAATTTCATCTAAAAGTATAACACTATAAGGCTGGCGGCGAATTGCTTCTGTTAATTTTCCTGCTTCTTCATAGCCGACATAGCCGGGAGGTGCTCCCACCAAACGGGAAACATTGTGCCGTTCCATAAATTCTGACATATCAATTTTTACAAGCGATTCTTCCTTGCCATAGACTTCGCGGGCTAAAACTTTAGCCAGATGACTTTTCCCAACTCCTGTTGGTCCTAAAAACATAAAGGAACCAATTGGTCGTCGCGGATCAGATAAACCTGTTTTTGAGCGTCGTATTGCCTTGGCGATATTTTCTATTGCCAGGTCTTGGTCGATAATATATTTTTTCAAAATTGCCTCTAGATTAGCAAAGCGATTTTTTTCAACCACTTGCAGATTTTCCAAAGGTATACCTGTCCAGACTGATACTACCCGACTAATATCATTTTCATCAATAACAGTTGTCTTTTGTATCTGTCTCTCATTAAAAGTTGATAAGGTTTTTAAAAGTTGTAATTCTTTCTGTCGCAAAATTGCTGCTTGGGGGAAATTTTCTGCCCCGACTTGTTTTTCTTTATCATTTCGAACTCTCTCTAATTTTTTTTCCAACAGTTCTTTTCCAGTTGAAGCAAGTGGCTTAAGTTGGCTAGCGGCTGAGGCCTCATCTATCAGATCAATTGCTTTATCTGGTAAATATCTATCAGAGATATAACGAGAAGATAATTTTGCCGCTGCCCCCAGTGCTTTGTCTGTAATTTTAACATGATGATGTTTTTCATAGTTACTTTTTAATCCTTTAAGAATAGCAATAGTTTCTTCAATTGTCGGTTCTTCCACTAAAATCGGCTGGAGTCGGCGCTCCAGGGCGGCATCTTTCTCAATATGTTTGCGATATTCATCCGTAGTTGTAGCGCCAACTAGACGAATCTTGCCCTTGGCCAAGGCAGGTTTCAAGATATTGGCTGCATCCAAAGAGCCCTCTGCACTACCGGTACCAATAATAGTGTGAATTTCATCAATAAAAAGAATGATATTTTTGGCATTTACAACTTCGTCAATTAATTTTTTAACCCTATCTTCAAATTGGCCGCGATACATTGTGCCAGCTACCAAAAGCGTTAAATCCAAAGTCAGAACTCTCTTATTTTGTAAAATTAGCGGTACATCCTTTTTAGTAATTTTTTGAGCCAGACCTTCAACAATGGCTGTTTTGCCAACTCCTGGCTCGCCAATTAACACTGGATTATTTTTCCTCCGCCGGCAAAGGATTTGCATACAGCGGGTTATTTCTTTTTCTCGATCAATAACCGGATCCAAAGTTCCCTTGGATGCCAAATCAGTCAAATCTGTGGCAAAATATTCCAGCATTGATTTACTTTCCGTCGGTTCAATAATTTTAAAGCCTTCGGCTTCTATCGGATTGGCTTGTGGTTCTTCAAAGCCCGACAACTCCTGAAAAATATTTTCAATTTGGCTTTGAATTTTTGCTGGCTCAATGCCGACTTGATCTAAAATTTGATAGCCAACGCAATCTTTATTCTGGGTTAAGGACAAAAGAAGATGTTCCGGTTCAATAGAAAAATGATTAAAATCGGCAGCAATTTTTACGGCTGTCTTTAAGATTTTGCCAAAATTATCTGTCATACCCTTGGCTTTGTTGATTTTTATCCCCCGTAAGCTTAGAACTAATTTGATTTGATCAGATGAAACCATATATTCTTTTAAAATATCATAAGCCAGTGTACCAGGAGAAGTCACCAAAGATAGCAGAAGATGTTGGCTGTCAAGTGGAGAAGCCATTGATTGGGCTATTTTTTGTGCTTGAATGAGGACACGGCGGGCGTTATCAGAGAAACGATCAAAGATATCACTTTGTTTCACTTTTTGCCTCTTTGTCTTTTAATTCTTTTGTTGGTTTCTCCTGTGTTTCCCCTTTAGCTGTTTTACTTTCTTTTTTGCCTTTCTCTTTTGTTTTTTCAATGTCAATATTAAAACCAGTCAATTTTGAGGCCAAGCGGACATTCTGGCCATTTTTACCTATAGCAAGAGAGAGTTGATCTTCAGGCGCCATAACTTTAGCTTCCTTTTTCTTTTTATCAATTTTAACTTTTGTAATTTTGGCAGGAGAAAGAGCATTTTCAATTAATTTCTCGGTTTTTTCATTCCAAAGAATAATATCAATTTTTTCCTCCCCTAGTTCTGATAAAACTGCCTGAACGCGGGTGCCCCGTTGGCCGACACAAGAACCAACTGGATCTAAAGATTTTTCGCTGGTAGCGACAGCCATTTTACTTCGTACGCCGGCTTCTCGGGCAATCCCCTTGATTTCAACTGTGCCAGCGGGGATTTCTGGTACTTCACTGGAAAAAAGTGCAACAACAAATTCAGGGTGAGAACGGGAAAGCAACAGCCTTGGCCCCCGATTTGATTGCTCAACTTTTTCTAAATAGAATTTCATCCGCTGACTTGGAGAATAATTATCGCCAGCAACTTGGCCCATCCGAGGTAAAATACCATTGGCTTTACCAAGATTAACAATATAGTTGTCGCGCTCCATCTGTTGTATTGTGCCAGTGATAATTTGTCCTTCTTTGCCTTCAAATTCTTTCAATATAATTTCTCGCTCTGCTTCTTGGATTTTTTGAGTTATAACCTGTTTGGCTGTTTGGGCAGCAATCCGACCAAAGCCCTGGTCAGGCGCTGGCAAGAGCAATTCAATTTCATCGCCGACTTGAGGATTTTTCTTATATTTCTTATTTTTTATATATTTTATATATTTTTTTGCTTGTTTAACAGTAATTTGACTATTTTCATCTTCAACATCTTTTGCTACTTCTAAAATTTGTTTCATAGAAATTTCTCCGGTTTCTTGGTCTAAATGAGCCCGGATAATTTGATGAGGTTTGCCGTAATCTTTTCGGTAGGCTGCCGCTAGTGCTGCTTCAACTACTTCTAAAACTGTGTCTTTTGACAGTCCTTTTTCATCGCAAAGTTGATTTAAGGCAGCCATTAAGGGTGAGATAGCCATAATTATCTCCTTTTGTTAAATATGTTGTTAATCCAGACACACTCCGCTATGCTCCGTGTTTCTGGCACTTCCTGTTCCTCCAGACTTCCCAAGTCTGGTAGTTCACAGGAGCGCTGTCTTCCAATTATACGTTCTGTTTTTAATTAAAGGTGGCATGCGCCACCTTTTCTGTACATTTTTATTGTATTAAATTTTTGGCAGTTTGTCAAGCCCCGTACAATAAACTCGGATATTTCACTCGGATTATGGAGCACTCTGATGAATGCTCGATCGAACTCAGCTCGATACATCCGTGTTCCATGCCGAGTTTAAATACGGGGCGCAGACCACGTATACGACGCTTCAGTGTGATTGAATGTAATTCAATAAACTGAAAGGAGTTATAGCGTGGTCAAGTCCTCAACTATGTTCGAGGTTGACACTGAATTCATTGAAGTGTCAAGAGGTCTTTTTAATCTGGGATTTTAGAAAAAAATACGGAAAAACAAAAACAGCTATAAATATTCTTTTCCATCGCCAAGGTTGGATAATTAACCTATAAAACCACTCCATCCCAATTTTTCGAATAAAGATGGGTGCCCTTGGCACTTTGCCAGAGATATAATCAAAGGCACCTCCCACTCCCATCATCACTGGTACGCCTAAACTTTGTTTAAATTTGGCAATCCATTTATCTTGTTTTGGTGCGCCCCAGGCAACATATAAAATATCAGGTTTTGCTTTTTTAATTTGCTTAATGATTGTTAAATCATGAGGATCACCTGGTACTTGTCCAACAATTTTAATTTTTGGATAATTTTTTTTCAAAATTTTATAGGTTTTAAAGGCTATCCCTTCTTCTCCACCAAGTAAAAATATCCTCCAACCTTTTTGGCAGGCAAGGGGCGCTATTTGATAAATTAAGTCTGTCCCGATAATTCTTTCCGGTAAAGGTTTTTTTAATAGTCTTGAGGCTAAAATTACACCATAACCATCAGCCAGAGCTAAATCAGCCCCGTTTAATACTTTGGCAAATTCCTTATCTTTTTGGGCACAAACAATAAATTCAGGATTAACTGTAACTATTTGATGGGGCCCTCTTATTTTAATATAATTTTCAATAAGAGTTAAAACGTCCTGCTTGGTTACTTTGCATACCTTAACATTTAAAATTTTAACTTTGGCGATTTTTTGCTTTTTCATAAAATTCCTTGACAACTTTTCTGATTTTTTCTTCAAAAATATCCTGATTAAATTTTCTGGCACTTTCAATAATTTTTTGTTGGTTAAATTTGTTTTCACTTTTTAAAAATTTTTGTACGGCTTTAATTAAAGATTCTTTTGTCTGGTTGTCAAAAAATAGACCATTTACTCCTTCGATGACTGACTCCAAAACACCACCCTTTTTATAAGCGATTACCGGTGTGCCAGTTGCTATTGCTTCTACTGGTACTAATCCAAAATCCTCATCAGCGGCAAAAATTAATGCTTTTGCCCTTTGGTATAATTTTACTAATTTTTCATCCGAGACCTGTCCTGTAAATTCAATATTTTTATGGATAGTTTTTTGCTGTTTCTTCTTTTCTTTTCCCTCGCCCACCACTTTGAGTGGCAATCCCAATTTATGAAAAGCATCAATGACAAGATCTAATTTTTTATAAGGCGAAAGCCGACCAACATGTAGAAAATAATTTTCTTTTTTGTTATCCCAGGGAATAAATTTTTTAGTGTCGACAGGCGGATAAATAACAACTGCTTCTTTTTTATAATATTTGGCAATTCGTTTCTTTACGTTCGTAGAATTAGCAATAAACAAATCAACATTTTGAGAATTTTTTTGATCCCATAATCGAAGTTTGTGGATTACTATGTTTACGTACGTACGCAAAGGATTTTTTATATTAGCTTCCTTAATATATTCTTTAGTCCAGTCCCATGAGTAGCGCATGGGAGTGTGGCAATAGCAAATATGGACAGCGCCTTTTGGCTTTTTTATTCCTTTAGCGAAGGCACTACTTGATGAAATAATGAGATCAAAACCCTCAAGGTTAAATGATTCTATAGCCTTCTGATATTGGTTAATAAACCACTGTGGTTTAGCATGTGCCAGAGGATTTTTTTGCAAGGGGCTCGTAATAATCTTTTTACCACTGAATTTATTTAATGTTTTTTGGGGATTATAAATTAGAGTATAAATTGGCGCTTTTGGAAAAATATTACAAAGCGCCAAAAGAACTCTTTCGGCCCCTCCCCATTGATTTAAGAAGTCACAAATTAATACAACTTTCATGATAGATTTTTATAGTACTACCCTTTGAAAAACATCAAGTGTTTTTTCGGCTGTTTTTTCCCAGTCAAACATTTTGCTTCGTACTAGACCCTTATCAATTAACTCTTTTTTTAACTCTGGTTTGGAGACTATTTTCGATAGTGCCCCAGCCATCTCTAAAGTATTATTTGGATCAACTAAGACTCCAGCTTTTCCTACAATTTCTGGCAAGGATGTAACATTAGATGCCACTACCGGCACACCACAAGCCATAGCTTCCAAAACTGGCATACCAAATCCCTCAAAGAATGATGGAAAGAAGAAGATATCGGCATAGCGTAGGTACTGTGCAGTTTTTTCAGCCTCTTGATAACCAGTTAAAATTATATCTTTTCTTATAGATGAGGGATATTTATTAATTTGCGCCTGAATTTTTTCAAAACCAAAACCAGGTTGTCCTGTTAAAATTAGTTTATGTTTAATCTTTTGTTCTTTACGAAGCAATCTATAAGCCGCCAGTAAACCAAGAATATTTTTCTTTTCTTCCAGCCGACCCAGATAAAAAATATAGGGCTGTAAATTTTTAATATCTAAAGGTGGTGATTGTGTGGCAGGAAAAAAGACGTCGCGATCCACTCCGTGATAAATAACATTAATTTTATTTTTTGGTAAATGATAATTTTTGGTTAGATCTTCTTTAGAATATTGAGAAACAGTAATAATTGATTTAGCGTGAGTAACTGAAAACTTCATAGCCCAGCGATGATAAAGAACTTCTTTTGTGCTATATAATTTTGGAAAATGTATAAATCCTAAATCATGGACAGTGACAACACTATACCTTGGATGAATTAATGGAATAATATGAGCAGGGACAAAAAGCAGATCAGGCGGTTTTCTTACCATTTCCCAAGACAATCGCATGACGCTCCATAATTTTGGAAAGGGCATAGTTTTCCAGCAAAAATTTGAACCAACTTTAATACCACCCTTGGGTGGTTGATTAGTGTATAAAACATATTGATTATCCTTGTCTAAAAGGGCCAAATGTTCTATTAATTTTTGGCTATAAGTTTCTGTTCCAGTTTGATATTGTACGTTCGTACGTGAAGCATCAATACCGATCAACATTTCATCACCTTATCCATAAAACACTCTTTTTATACGCTTCTAAATTTTCTGCAGCAATCCCAGTACCTTTTACCACACAAAGTGCTGGTTCTTCAGCTAACTGGCAAGGAACGCCAGTAACTTTAGTCATCAGTTCATCCATACATCGTAGCAAACTTCCTCCACCAGTCATAACAATTCCTTTATCCATGATATCAGCCGCTAGTTCTGGAGGTGTTTTTTGTAAAACAACCTTTACGGCAGTTATGATTTCATTCAAAACTTCTCTTACCCCCGTCATAACATCAGAAGAAGATACCATAACACTTTCTGGCAATCCTGTAATAGCATTACTACCAGATACTTCCATTGACAGCTCTTTTTTAAGTGGTAAAACAGCCCCAATTTTAATTTTTATCTCTTCTGCAGTTCTTTCTCCAACTATCAAATTATATTTTTTGCGGATATAATTTATGATTGCTTGATCAATTTTATTGCCAGCAATTCGTAGGGTAGTTGAAGCAACAATATCACCCAAAGCAATAACTGCTACCTCAGAAGTGCCACCACCAATATCAATAATCATGTTGCCGACAGAAGAAGCAATAGGTATGCCGGCACCGAGAGCAGCTGCGATGGGATTTTTGATGGTATAGGCCATTTTCGCCCCCGCCTGCAAAGTGGCATCAACAGCTGCCCTTCTTTCCGTTGATGTTACACCAGCAGGAAGAGCAACCATAATATCAGGTTTAAAAAGTCGAACACGTCCAGAAATTTTATTTAAATAATAGCGCAGCATTGCCTCTGTAATACGATAATTGGCAATAACACCATTTTGTAGAGGATAAGCAGCGACAATTGTTTCGGGTGTGCGGCCAAGCATTCTTTTTGCTTCCTCTCCTACTGCCATAACTTTGTTTTGGGTGGCATCAAGGGCTACAACACTGGGTTCATTAATAACAATACCTTTGGAAGGAATATAGATACGAATATTAGTAGTGCCTAAATCAATGCCAAGGCGCTTTAAAAACATAGTTAAACCCTTTTAATTTTAGCCCCTAGTTTTTGCAATTTTTCTTCAATTTCTTCATAGCCCCGTTCAATATTTTCAACTTTACCAACTATTGTTTGACCTTGAGCACACAGTCCCGCTAAAATATATGCCATACCAGCTCTAAGATCAGGACTTTTAATTTCTCTACCCGAAAGTTGTGTTGGTCCATGTACGAGCGCGCGATGAGGATCAAAGAGAATAATTTGCGCTCCCATTTTAACAAGTTCCTGAGTATAAAGCAAGCGTTTCTCATAAAGCCAATCATGGATAAGACTGTCTCCCCCAGCTTGCGTTACTAAAACTGTTAGTTGTGGCTGTAAATCTGTTGGCAATCTTGGCCATGTATCAATTTGGATTCTAGAGGCCTTAAGATTATTTGATGGCAATATTAGTAAATTACTATTTTCAATTTTATATCTTACCCCAATTTGACCAAGTTTATATAGAATAGCATCCAAATTTTCTAGTGGCGCATTTTTGATAGTAATTTGACCTTTAGTTATAGCAGCTGCTATTGCCCAGGTGCCTGTTTCAATCTCGTCAGCATTAATTTTATGCTGACAGCCAGAAAGCGTTGTAACACCCTCAACCTCTATTGTATGAGTGCCTTCGTTTTTTATCTTTGCCCCCATTTTTTTAAGCATTTGGGCTAAATTGATTACACTGGGTTCACAAGCGGCTGGTTTAATGATTGTTTTACCAGAAGCGAGACTTGCTGCCATCAGGGCATTTTCTGTTGCAGTAACCGATACTTCATCTAAGAACATTTTTGCGCCCTTTAATCTCTTAACTCTTCCAGTATAAAAAAGCCTATTTTGTTGAAATTTTACTCCTAATGCCTCTAATGCTTCAAAATGGGTGCCAATTGGTCTTTTGCCTAAAATACACCCTCCTGGATGAGCCATCTTCACTTGTCCTTTTTTGGCTAAAAGCGGTCCTAAAAATAGAATTGAAGCCCTTAATTTTCTCACGAGATCTCTTGGTAAGGAAGATGAGCTAATTTTTTGAGTCTGAATTTTATATTTGTTTTTTGCTAATCTTTCAACCTTGCCGCCAATAGATTGAATTATCCCAAACATTACTTCCACATCGCTTATTTCTGGTACATTTTCTAAAATACATGGCTGGGATGTTAAAAGTGTGGCTGCAATACAAGGTAAGGCAGCGTTTTTACTGCCTGAAATTGAGACAACACCATTTAATTTATAACCACCATCAATAACAATTTTTGCCATTTTTAACCTTTCTTTAAGTTAAACCATTTCCAGTTTTTCATATTTATTGTATTATATTTACAGGTAATGGTCAAGATAAAAAGAGGTAAAAATGAAATTAAAGAATATTCTCATTTGGATAGGATGTGTTGTGTTGTATAGCAGGAATAATATTTCTTTATCTTGCTATAACACTGGCAGGAATAGTAACCTTACCCTTTTTAGATTTGTTGATAGATATTTATTAAAATTGTATTATATTTACAGGTAATGGTCAAGATAAAAAGAATAATTTTTTGGATTATAACTATTTTGAGCTTTATTTTAGTTGCTCTCTATTTAACTAGTTTTTCATTAGGCTTTCGTTATAACCCCAATACTCATAAATGGCAAAAAACTGGGTCATTTCTCATTAGATGTGATCCACAAGATGTCAAAATCTATTTGAACGGTCGTCTGCTTTCTACCAGATGTCCCAAAATTGAAAGGTTTCTTTTGCCCGGGAACTACGATTTAAAAATCACTAAAAATGGATATTACACTTGGCAAAAGAATATTGAAGTTGAATCTGGCAAAGTTACAAGAGCGGAAAACATTCTTTTATTTTTAGCAAATATAATATTGTCTTTGTCGGACGAGACAATAAATTATCCAACGACTACACCTCCGGCTTTGGCTCTTCTTCCACCATCTTATAATGCAAAGCATTTAACCTTCGGTTATAAAGATATTATTTACCAAAATGGGACAATTTTTTACTCTGACAATGCAGAACTTCGTGGCAGAGATCTAAAGGGTGAAAAAGACTTTCTTATCACCCGTTTTTCTAAACCCATTAATAAATTCACTCTTACAAAGGATACTAATCATTTTTTTGTAGTTGTTGAAGATAAAATAATCGTATGTGATAAAGATGGATCTAATGTTATTGAGCTAATAACTTTACCCCAAAAAGAATATAGCAAAATTAATATAACATTAGACAATCAAGAAGATAAATTATTTTTAGAGCTCGATGGCAAAAATTATTTTGCCCAAATCCATTGAAAAAATTTTAGAAGAAAATACCACCAGGAGAAAGTGCCGGTAAACTGGAAGGTAAAGGTAGAGAAGAAGTTGTCGTTGCCGGAACGGATGTGGTGCTTGGTGTGGTTTGTTGGCTAGTAGGGGTAAAACTAACTTGTTTGGCTTTGACAACTAACCGATTTAAATTAGTTCCCACTGGCACACAAGTCATTAAAGAGACAATCTGATTGGGGGTAGAATTTAAGACCTCAACATTATTAGGTTTGACGACAACCTTTTCATAAACCTCATAAATGTATTTTTGCTTTTGGAAGGTTATGACAATTTTATCGCCAGCCACTAATTTATCAAGCAGGGCAAAAACTCGCTTATAGGGGTTGTTACTCCACCAATAATAGGAAGAATGGCCAACGATAAAGACATTACCAGGTTGACCGGGCAAACCAGTACCGCGAACATGGACAACGCCTTGTTCTAATTTATCCATTATTTCAGGGCTGGGCACTTCCCAAACTATCGGCACATTGATATCAAGTTTAGCAACATAAAGGTGATTATCCTCCATAGTTATAAATTGATTGCCAATTTGAACAGGTTTACTGTCAGGTGTGAAAGCTGGGGAATTGATTTGTGATTCAATTGCCTGAGGCAAAACCGGTTGATTTTTATATTCTGTTTTCCAGAAATATTTTATTTTTTGGCCAAAAGTCGGCAGATTGATAAAAAGATAGCCAAAAGCAAAAAAGACAATTAAAATTGCCAAATATTTCAGGATTGTTTTTAACCGACCAAGTTGAAATTTTACGGACGATTTTGGTGGTTCAAAGATTGTTTGAATTTCTTTTTCATTGAAAATTTCGGCGGGTTTCATATTTTTATCATATCATAAAAAGTCCTCTTAGGACTTTTTTCTGGTGCGACGTTAAGCGTCCCTATGGCCAGGCTCAGCGTGACTCGCTAAGCGAGTCGTGGTGCCGAGGGTGGGAGTTGTCCATCCAATTGGCTTACTGTAAAAGGGGCTACGTCCTCTACTTACTGTGTGCCAATTAGGAGGATCCCGCTGTGGCGGGAAACCCACAAATTGGTGCCGGCGGTCGGACTCGAACCGACAAGGGGTTGCCCCCACAGCATTTTGAATGCTGCGTGTCTACCAATTTCACCACGCCGGCTTGTCGGCATATAGCTAATCGATTATCCTCCGCCTTCGCTCTCGATGCTCCACTCGGATTACCTGCCCGCAATGCTACGCATAACGTTGCAGGCGGGTTCATTCGTGTTGCGCTCGGGATGCTTCGGCGGATTTCGCAAAATTATAATTCTATGAATTAATGTGCTCAACTTTTCTTCCCTCAATTTTTAATTTTCCTAGCGTAAATAAACGAATCGCTTCTGGCAAGATTTGGTGTTCCCTCTCGTGGATGCGTTTCTCCAAGGATTCTAAACTTTCACCCTCCTTTATTATAACAGGCCCTTGAATAATGATGGGGCCAGTATCAACGCCCTCATCAATAACAAAGTGAACTGTCACTCCAGTTACTTTAGCTCCGTAATCATAGGCCTGCTTAATGCCTTCCACGCCAGGAAAAGCCGGACACAAGGCAGGGTGGAGATTAATTACACGATTAGGAAACTCTTTCAAAAACTCATTGGTCAAAACCAGCATCCAGCCGGCCAAAACCACTAAATCTGGAGAATATTTTTTGACAATCTGGGAAAGTTTAGTGCAATAAGCCCGGCGGGCTTTTTCCCTACCCCCTGGGCTGTCACCATAACCGCCTTTTTCCCTAAAATCTTTCAATGAAAAAACCTCTGTGGGGATTTTGGCTTTTTTCGCTCGCGCCAAGCCATAAGCGTCGGCCTTGTTGGAGATAACCGCTTTTATCTCCACAGGCAATCTACCAGATTTTGTTTGGTTAATAATGGCTTGTAGATTGGAGCCAAAGCCAGAAATTAAAACGACAATTTTACATTTTTTCATTTTTACTTGGTAAAAAGACCGTAACGTTAGTGGAGGTCGTAGCTCTTTTATTTTATACTTTTTAGGTTTAAAAATCAAGATAAAATCTTAAAATTATGGTATAATTAAATGATGGGCCCGTAGCTTAGTGGCAGAGCGCTGCCTTCGCATGGCAGAAATGGGAGTTCGATTCTCCCCGGGTCCACCAATCGCAACTTTCACCGTTTTTGGAAAGGATTGCCTCGCGGCTTCGCCGCTCGGCATTCGGGCTTTGCGCCTTGCGCAAAGCCATAAAATCCCACGGCGGGCAAAAAGAAAAGGAAATGG
>Ga0210057_1002175_pt1 | contig 28394 bp, 40 predicted proteins | sample CryGeyCG2114_010_2_FD_183968 | JGI IMG/M metagenome (GOLD analysis project Ga0210057, IMG submission 183968) | Groundwater microbial communities from aquifer - Crystal Geyser CG10_big_fil_rev_8/21/14_0.10 (SPAdes) (version 2) | ecosystem: Environmental > Aquatic > Deep subsurface > Groundwater ...
TAACTAAAATAAAAAAGAACATTCTCTCAATAAAACCGCCGCTTTTGATAAAGCCTTTAACTGTTAACTGCTTAAGAGGATAAATAAAATTTATGCCCTGCTTTGTTAAAGCATCCAGAACAATATGGGACAAATATCCTAATTGAAAAGGGATATGATACCCCGGATAAAAATATTTTATAATCAAGCCCAATATTATAACAAGAAAGAAGCTATGCAATAAATTTCTATGACCGAAGAAAAAATTGATTATATAAGAAACAAGGGGAATCCTAACCTTGCTTTTAGGATGGTCTATATCAGGCAAAGTCCCTAAAATAACGCAGATAATAACAAAAGCATAAGGATTAATATCAAAATATTTATAGGTTAATAAGGATATTAATAAAGAAAAAGCAAGATGTGTTTTAAACATCATTTTTGATTATTCTTATTTTCTTAGCCTTGCTTTCAGGACTTTTCAGGTTCTCCAATTTATAAATTTTAATTTTTTTCTCCTCTGCATATTTCTTTGCTGCTTCTTCTGTCTTGAAAGTCTTTGGCCTTATGCTTGTCTTAACCATCACCTTATGAGCCTTATTATGGCTTTTGCTAAATTTCCTTTTTAACCTTGTATGAAGTTTAGGCAATTTTAATCTCCTCCAATATTTGTTCTGCTAATCTTTCAGGATCCACATCCCCTATTTTATTAGTGAATATTTCAAGTCTATCAAACATTTCATTCTTTTTAATATTTCCTGTTATCTCCACCTGCTTCCCCATCAATTCATTCTTTAAATCCTCAAAATTGCCTTTTATATCTTTTACTAATTTCTTGGCATTCTCGTCAAACAAAACAGCCCTTATGCTGTCTGATCCGTCATCCAGGAACACATTCAATATTGGAATCTCCCTCATCTCTGTATTTCCATGCGTTGGGCATTTATAGTTTCCATCGGACAATTCCACCTTTTTCTTGCATTCTATGCAACCTTCATAAAACCTCGGCTCAAATACCTGAACAATGGTGCCTATTATCTTAACATTATCGTTTGGAGCTAAATCGCTTATTTTCTTTAATTCCCTGTCTCTGGATAAATTAACCTCCACTTCCTCATCACAATCCAGATTAAAACTAGACCTGTTTCCCATATGAATTTCCTTGAAACCATTATTGTCTTTTACATAAGCATTTTTTACCTCTATAACCATATCTTTTTGAATATTATCCTCTGCTTGTTTTATCAGGAGATTATCCCATATTACAACCCTTGAGGATCCTGTATCATCACCTAACAATAGACTAGCTATTCTTCCTTCTCTTTTTGCTGTTTTAAATTCCCTCACAGGATAAATATCAATTATTTTTCCCAAAACATCCATGGAACCCATGCCTGCTACCAAATTTTTTATTTTTAATCTTCCGCTTATTTTATCAATGATTTTAACTTTTAATTCATTAGCAACAATATGCGCTGCCCCCTCCTTGCTGATTAAATCGCTTAATTTCTTTAATTTTTCCTTGACTAAAAAATCTATTTCTTCGTTTGATTTTCCTGTTTTTTCCTTGATTTTTGAAATTATTTCCTCATATTTAAGGTTAATCATAAAAATAGGATTGGATTTAGAAATATAAAGATTTGTATTCTGCATTGGTAGGGTTAAGAAATAAAAATTTATTCTCTATATATTTATAAGATTGATATGTCCCTTGGGTTAACTAAAGGATACTTGTAATCACGCCAGTATCATCCAAATCTAATTTAAATTCTAAAGGAGAATTATCATAGAAATTCGGCTCTATTTCAATTTTATAAATTATTATATTATCCTCTATTTCAATATATTCCAAGCAATCCTTAGATTTATCATTGTCTTGCAAACAGGTTTTTATTTTTGTTTTTAGTTGGGATAGTTTAGTTAAGTTGATGTTTATCTCTTTTTTGAAGGTAAATTCCTTTTTATAAGTAAATGTATAATTGTCCCCCTTTTTGGAGTATTCCTTATCCAGAGTGAAGATAAGAAAGTCACCCTCTATCTTTGATCCGCCATCCAATTTTTCCTTGAAGAGCTCCAAATAATATTTTTCATAATCCGGTTCGCATCCTGTATTAAATTCCAGAAGATTATTACAATCTGGCTTAAGACCCCCATATTGGTTAAAAGAGGATGTTGTTTTCAAAATAGAGAATTCAACTTTTTTTTCATAATAAAAACTATCTTTTTCCCCTTCAAAAAAAGTATTGAATAAATCAAGCTGCAAATCTCCAAAACCGATTTCTCTCTCTATCTTTTCACCATATACGTTAAAGGTAAAAAAAAGGTATACTAAAAAGATAAATATCAAAATCGAGAATACAGGCAGGAAGATTAATGCTTTTTTGTTCACGATATATCCCTCGAATATGTTGGATTGGATTTTTCAGCCCCATACCTTATTAGTTTAATTGTAAGATCTCCTGTATTTGGGGTTGGAATATTAATTATAGATTCAATTGGTTTTCCGCCACAGAGATTATTGATTTCAGCCAAAACTTTATCCCCCTCAATTATAATCAAGGCCCAGCAGTAATTTTTATCAAAATAATCCTGGAAAATATTATTTACCTCAGTGGATAATTTTGAGTAATCATCTTTGGAATAACAATCAATTATCAATTCAGAGATGGTAAATTCATTAACCTCTGTTCTCAGAAGGCTTAATAAGTTTATATTAATATTGCTTAAATCTATCTGTTCTGAAGTTTCCTCCCTTACAATACCCTTATCTATAAAAGAAAATGAATAAAAGAGGAATAGTATAATAATCAAGAATATTATTGAGAATATCATTCCAATACCTTCTGCGTCAGCTTTTTTGTTCATTTTGATTTTATTGTATCTATTTTCAACACTCCTTTTTGAATTCCTGAAGAATCCTTAACTAACACATAAAACTGCTTTGAGAAGCATGCAAAAGATTTTTCATCTGAACAAAAACTAGGGAATTTGATTCCTGCATCTTTATTGATATAAATAATTTCCTTGTTTGCTCCATAAACAAGGGTTAATTTTAATCCTATGCCTGTTAATTTCTTAGAGGGGATTATGCATTCATTTAAAGTCTGCTCCTTGAATTTTGCATGGTCTATAACTCCAATTTTCATGCCATTTTCATCACGGTGTGTGAAACAATCAGGGCTGTAGAACAACCCCTCTGTTAAGATGCTGCTTTGAAGATAATCAATATCCAGGTTCCTTTTTATATGGGACCCAATAAATGAAAATATAATTAGGATTACAATAACCATGATAATTATTCTTGGAAACCATAAATTCACTTCCTTTCCTAAATGATAGGAGTCGCCTTTTTTATTCATGACACTGACAATCCCCCGTTTTTATAATTTATATTTAGTTTATCTGAAGTAACCTCAAAATTCATGTGCTCCTTGCTTTGGGAAGCAATATAAAAATCAAGATTGCTAAATTCATTTTTTTTGACTGTTAAAAACCCCTCTTCTGACTTAATGATAAATGGTTCGTTAAGGAAATATGTCAAATCCAAATCCCCATTAGCAGCATAAATTGCATCAAGCGTAAGCCCTATTTGCTTTGCTGAAGCTTCTTGATCTGAAGAAATGCCATTTATTTCTGAGTTTGTGTAAACTGTCAACCATACAAAAATCAGAATGCATAACACAAGGTAAAATGTCCAAAGAATCAAATGAGTATCCATTCCTCTTTTATTCATGGACATAAAATATAATTTAGGTTTTATTAAACTTTTGCTAGAAGGTAATTATTAACGTATCTGCTGATTTTTTTATTTTTAAATTATTTTGAGAATCTCCTTCAATTACTAAATACCCGCAATTATCTTTGGTATTCACAATGTTATAATTTAGTCCTATGCAAATTGCCTTGTTTTCTGGGCTGCAATTAAAGGTGGATGGTTTTTTACCTGTACAAAGGCATAAGCATCCATTCTCAAAATTGCAGTCTGAAGGCTTTTCAATTTCTTCGCTAAATTTAAAGCTACTGCAAGTCTGCCCTGCTTGCCCTATTTTACTCTCCTCTTTTTGAAAACCAACCAGGGAATATGCTGAAGATAAAACAAAAAGCTCCTGAACCTCTGCATTATTTGACAAAGAATTTATTTCATTTATCAGATTATCAAAATTATCCAAGCTTGCATCCTTTTTAATAAAAAACCCCTTTAACAGGGGGAACATTATAGACACCAATAATATTACAACTATTAATGAAAATATTATCCATAATATTTTTCTCTCTTCAGATTTTTTATTTAAGATTTTAACCGCCTAAAGAAGATATGTCTATGCTACTTGTTGTGTCAACAGTTCCCGTGATCAATTGTGCAAACCCCTTGAATAATTCTGTAAGCTGCCCTCTGAAAGCTATTACTAAAACAACTAGAACAATTAAAGACAGGATTAACCAAATAACTACTTGAATTGTCATTTCAGCTTTTTTCATTTTAAAAAGAAAAAATTAAGTTTCTATTGGTATAACATCCTCTGCTTCACAAAGGTTATGCACTCCAGGACAAATTACTTTTATTTCATCTGACCAGCAATGATGCATTTCATCTGCTATTTTGTCCCTATCTGTATCAACTGCTATTTCTTTTCTACAATAACTTGAGGATGACCTTGCTACATCGCCTCCGAAAGTCTGCGCTAACTGGCACTTGCTTTGACAGTCTGAAACTGCTATTTCCAAATTATCCGGTGCCATCTGTTCTATTTTACTAAATAAGTTGGTAGTCCCTCCTAGGAAAAATGCTGCTAAAACAACTAAAACCAAAATAACCAGGATGGATATAATAATAACATTCATAGAAAGTTCTGCGCCTTTTTTATTCATCATCAAACACCTCTATCAATCCTTTATTTATTTAATTATTTAAATGTTTCTGTTAACTTTCTTTGTTACCTTAATTGGTCTTTTCTTTCGAAATGAAAGATTTTTTATAACACCCTTGCTTTAGAACTTTATGATAAAAGAGTGGATGAATAAAATTATTTGTGGAGATTCACTAGAATTGATTAAAGAAATTCCCAGTGAAAGTATAGACTTAATTTTAACAGACCCTCCTTATGGAATTGATAAGAAGGGAATAAAGAATAGCTCAGATTTAAAGGTCTTTTATTCTATTCTGCCAGAATGTTATAGGGTTTTGAAAAAAGACGGATTTTTTATAACTTTCTTTAGCACAAAACTTCTTCCAGAAATTTTTAAAAATAATCCTTTTGAATATTATTGGCAGTTTATTCTAAATTGTCCTCTTGGAAGTGTCCGCTCTCCAATTGGATTTAGCAAATATATGTCTTGTTTTGTATTCAAAAAAGGAAATCCTAAAATTATTAAGTGGAATAAAGATATTTTTAATGACTCTCCTTCTAAGATGGTTGAGCCAGATGAGGGTTTTATCAATCATCCTTCTCCTAAACCAAAACAGTTTATTATGGAATTGTTAAAGATGTTTTCCAATGAGAAAGATATAGTTTTAGACCCCTTTATCGGTTCGGGAAGCACTGCTATCGCCTGTCATTTAACTAATAGAAGTTATATTGGTTTTGAAATGGAAAAAGAATATTGTGATTTGGCAAAGCAAAGATTAAATAAAATTAAGGTACAGAAACTTTTTTAAGCAAGCAGTACCCTATTAAAATATGACATCCTCTCCACACTAAAGTGTGGAGTTTCCAATGTCACTAGTGAAGGAATTCAACACTGTGTTTGATTTCCTGATTTTGTATGTAGGAAGTGGTTTTTTCAATATCAGAATAACCAATGCTTGAAGCAAATTTCCCACGACTCCAAAGATGTCCTTTAGGATATCTCAAGCGGGATTTAGGATGATTCCTAAAGAAGATATAAGCACTTCTTCCTTTAAGAAGTTGTAAAGCTTTGCTTGGAGTCATTGTTAAAGGAAGTTTAAAAATTCCATGTAAATGGTCAGGCATTACATTAAGTTCTTTAACTTCAATGTTATGCTCTCTTGCTGATTTCCTTATACATGCTTCAATTAAATTTTTATACTTTAACTTCCTAAACATTTCATACCTATATTTAGGGCACCATTCAAAGTGCCAAAAACTATCACCAATTGAATGGTGGTTTCGGGTATATTTAAAATTAGTTTGTGTTTCCATTTTTGCCTCCCGCGCAACTTTGGAAACATAGCTCACGCTAACAGGGTTTGTTTAAATGCGTGCGCCGAGTTCGTTGCGCACTCATTTTTAATATTTAAAAATAGAAAAATGTTATTAATAAAAACAAGGAGGTCGAAATTCCCCTACAGACTAAAGTCTGTGAGAGTTTCCTTTCGACAAGAATGAAAATAATAAAGGTTTTATCAAAAAAGTTAGGAGATAAAAAATATATTAAATATATTGTAAATATTCCTAAGCAAGTTGTTGAAAATTCAAATTTATTGAATAAAGAATTAAAAATGAAAGTTGAAAAAGACAAGATTATAATAGAGAGAGAATAAAATGACAGAAGCTGGAAGCCCAATAAAAGAATTTATAGAACAAACAAAGAATCAAGCACTTGCAGGTTTGGGCGATTGGGAATTTAAAGCCCCTCTTGAATTAGAGTTGAATACTATTGTTTCTGGAAATGCAGGGGGGGGCATTGATATTAAAGTTATTAATTTTGGAGCTAAAGTTGAAGCCGAACAACAGCAGAAAATTAAAATTTCTATTGGACCGAAAGATGAAGCTGAACAAGAGGAAAAGAAAGCAAGAATAGAAACTGCAAAATATCTTCAAAAACGACCCCATTTTAATATACCAAACGCAAACAAATAAATTTCCTTAGATGCTTTTATTTTTTATAGTAATTAATTATTAAGTGAATTTATCTTTATGGTACCGAAACATTTATATATGGGTGGTACCATAATATATTATGGTACAGAAAATAAAAGTACAATGTCCTCATTGTAAAAATAAAAAGGTGGTTAAACGAGGAACTTTCCAAACAAGGACATACGGAAAGCAACAAAGATATTTCTGTAAGAAATGCAATAAGAAATTTATTGAAAGAACAGGATTTTACAGAATGAGAAATAACCCCATGAAAATAACCTGTGCTTTGGATTTATTTTATAGGGGAGTTTCTACAAGAAAAGTTCAGGAGCATTTCAAAGCATTTTATCCCCATAACTCATCACATAAATCTATCTATAAATGGGTTGTAAAATATGCAGATATGATTTCTAATTTCACAGACCAATTAAAGATTAATTCTGGAAAAGAAATACAAGTTGATGAAATGGAATATCATAGGCGAGCAAATCCAAATAAAAAGGGAGCTTCTAAAGATTGGTTTATTGATTCCGTTGATTGTAAAACTCGTTATATGGTTAGTTCAAGATATTTTAAATCAAGAGGACAAAAAGAGATTAAAGAAGTTTTGGGGAAAATAAAGTATAAAACAGAAGGCTATGTAACAACAATTACAACTGATGGATATATTGCTTATGAAAATGTTATTAAGAAAACTTTTGGTTGGAGTAATAAAGAACAAAAATACAATATAATCCATAATAAAGTTACTGCATCAAAAGGTGAGGGGTTTAATATTATGATTGAAAGATTGCATAACTCAATCAGAGAAAGGACTAAAACTTTTAGGGGGTTTCATGGCTGTGTTGAATCAGCACAAGCAATAATGAAAGGTTATGAGATATTTTATAATTTCATTAGAAAACATCAAGCAATAAAAAAATGCCCTTATGAGTTAGCTATTCCTGAACTCAAAGAAGAACTAAACCACCCAAATAAGTGGTTTTCACTTATTGAACTTTCAAATAGAAATGATTAAAAGATGAGAAAGAATAATATTAATATGGAAGAAGTGAAGAAATTTGTCTTAGGGCAATATTGGACAAAAGAAGAGATAGTTAAGAGAGTTATAGATTTACTGCAAAGTTATAAGAATTATCATAAAGAAATTTCAATTTTAGAACCTTCAGCAGGAACTAGAAATTTTGTTAAGGAGTTAGAGAAAAGAGGTTTTAATAAAATAAAAGAATGTGAAATTGATGAAGATTTAACTAGCAATCCCCAAGATTTTTTTGATTTTGAAAAATCAAGTAAATTTGACTTAATTATCGGAAATCCTCCATTTACAAAATATAATGTCAAGAATAGTTATTTTTATCCATCAAAATATTCAAATGTGTCTTTTTTAGAAAATGGTCTAAACAAAAAAGAAAAAATGCAAATAGAAAAAGCATTTATTTTAAAATCCATCAAACACCTTAAAAACGAAGAATCAAGTATCGCTTTCGTTTTACCAATTTCTTTTTTTATAGGGAATAAAAATAAAGAAACAAAACAGATAATATTAGACAATTTTTCTACTATAATAATTTATCAAAATGATAAAAATTGGTTTGAAGAACCAATACCTTGCTGTTTTGTAATATTAACCAATATTGAGGATTATAAGGATAAAATAATTTTACTTTATGAAGATGGAAATAGTGCTAATGAAATTTTAGACAAGGAAAAACTGCTCACAGAAGAGCTTATACCAAAATCTTTTCTTTATAGAAAAAACAATGGCAATGGCAATGGGAAATATACTCTTTCAAAATACCTTTCAGAAAAGAGGGCAAAATATCAAAGAGATTACAAAAATAATAATATTTCTGGAGCAAATATTTTAACAAAAATAAAAATACCAGAAGGAAAAGAAATAAAAGATTACTCTTTAGCTGTTGTTCGTGTTGGAAATTCAAGTATCGGAAAAGCAGGTTTAATTAATTTTAAAGATGATGTCCTAAATGATATGTTTTATGTTTTTAATTTTAAAGAAGGGTATAATTTAGATAAGGAATTGAAAGAAAAGATAGTTTTAGAAATTATTAATAATCAAGAGCATTTTAGAAATTTATCTGTTCGTGTTGGAAGCAAGTCCATGAAGAAAAATGATTTATTGAATTTTAAAATTACAATTCAAGAACCTTAATTAAATCATTTCTGTGATTAATTGAAGCGTGTGCAAGTGTCAAAATTATTTCTTTAAGTTCTTCTTCAGTTAAATTTAATTCTGCAAAACAACCACCGCCTAAAGGCCCATTTTCTTTAACATTTCCATCCTTATTCTTTATCTTTAAGGATTTGAAGTTAAATGGAACTAAAACATACATATGGGGATGAGAAGTAACTCCATAATCCCCTAACTTAAAAGTTAATCTTACCTTTAATGTTGAATCGAGAACTTTTTCAAATGAATTGAATACATCCATATATTGATAGATTTTAAATCCTTCAAATTTGGCTATTTCTTTTTCTCCAGAAGAGGTTGTTCTTCTTGAATATTCAGAATCTTCGGCGAATCTACTTATTTTCTGCATTATCTTAATTAATTCGCCAATTCCGTCTTTTTTATTGAATAGAGTTGATAATAACTTTATTTCATTATTTGTAATCATCCACTCTACATAACATTCTTTATCATTTATTGTTTGGGTTGGACTTGGAAAATGATTCCCATTTTTATCTGCTATTCTTATGCTCCCTTGTGAAAAACTTAAAGGAAGAACAATCAGATTTCCATTTAATCTTGCCTTTGCTTTACTCATTTTATTAATCCAATCTCTTTTAATTTTTGAAGTCTTTCTTGATGTTCTTCTTCTGTTACTGATTTAGCATTTTCAATTTCTCTAATTCTTTGATTTCTGCTTTCTTCATTATGTTTAGAAATCGTCCTTTGCTTATGTCTTGCCTTATTCAATCTTGCTACACTTAGAGTTGCCATAAAAAAGTAAGTTTTTGAAAACTTAAAAACCTATCTAAAAGACCAATTAAGGTAACAATGAACTGTTAGTTACATATTTTGATTTGAATAGTATCTTCTCTTGCAGATTCTGTTAACCAGCAAACACTGCCATCTGGCTTTTTGTATAATTGATAGTCATTATGCATCTCATAATTTTCCCTTTTAGAAGTCAAGAAACCGCTGTACCATGCATCCTTAAATATTACAGGGCCTCTTTCGATGTCAAAGAGCATTAATTCAAAATCATCATCCTCAAGGCCTTTCTTGAAGAAACAGTTTAAACCAGGGATATCCAAAGATTTTATCAAAACACCATCTCCATTCTTTATTTTGCCGTAAATATCCCCCTTAAGGTTTTTTATGTTAAATAATTTTATCTTGTTTTTTTCGAATAATATAGCATGCGTTTCTGAATATTGCGTTAAGTCAATGCTGCATTTACAATCCGTTGACTGGAAATTTTTACATTTTTCTATATTTTCGCCAAATTTGGAAAAAGATTCCTTAGCCTGATTATTAATTTGGGTGTAATCAACAGGCGTTAGTTTATCTATAAATCCCAATTGTGATTTTGCAAGATTCATCAAATTAATGCCTAAGAAATTAGCGATTATCAATACTAAAATCAAGATTATAATTATTTTTCCAATTGTGCCTAAAAGCCCTTTCCTGTTCATATTCCAAACCTTAACACATCTGTTAATTTACCTGATGTTTCATATAATTTATCCTTGAATAAAAAGATTATCATGATTACGATTATTAAAACCAGTAATATAAGTATTAATTTCCCTATTTTATCCCATGCTAAATCAGCCTGTTTTTTCAAATTTATTCACATCTAAATTAGAGTCCCCCTTTGGTTTATAAAAAGTATCCTTACATTGGTCCACTAAATCCTCTCCTGCAACTAAGAATAAGGAGGGGAATAATTGGCTCCCGTCTGCTAATGCATATGTTGTGGTTCCTGCAATCAGAACAACTGCTGCTGCAATCCAATTTCCTTTTACTCCACCAACTGCATGTTTTGCTAAAGCACCTGATGCCTTTAATGTACCCTTAGCAAGGAAAGGTATAGATAATTCACCAACAACAATGGTTGTAACAGTTTTTACAAAAGAATTCCCTATTGTTAAGAACATCCCTTCAATGCCCTGCTCAGCACCTGCACTTCTTTTATTAACGACAAACATAGTGTATATGGGAATCCCTCCCTGAACTTCTAAAATGCCTTTATCCCCAAAATCTATTTTAGCATTTTCCGCGCCTAAAAAAAACTCTGAGTAAGTCTGTGCATGATTTGGGGGGTTATTGTTGCTTAAATATTCTTCAAATTCATCCAAATCTACAGTAAAATCAAGCCCCTTTTTAATTTCAATTTCTTCGCATACCAAACAATGCGTATCACTTGACCCCCAGTCAAAATCGCTGAAAAAATCTAGTTTTCCTTCACCATACATATCCCAACAGTCATACATGCTGTTTGCTAATTGATTGTAAACTATTGCCTCTTTATCTGTGTCTATTTCTCCAAGAGAAGTTACGCAAGGAGATTCAAGCAAACTTGGCAGTTGTACGCCTGCAATAGATGCTCTTGATTGCATATTAGCCCAATTTTTACATGAGGATTTATCGCTTGCCTTGCTTAAAGTTGGAATCAAGTTCATCCCAATATAAATTAGGATAATAGCTATTACAAGGATTGCGATTATTAAGTTTGATATTTTATTCTCCATTTTATTGCAATAATGAACTTATCTTGCTCCTTACCAATAAATAAATAATTAAAATTATTACCGCTAATAAGATTAAAGTCACTAAATTTCCGAAATCTGCTTTTTTTTTCATTTTAAACATTCGTCAGCGTGATGTTTGCTGCCATTACTGTAAATATTAATGTAACAATCAACGCTATGATAAAATAAAGGATTCCGCTCCTATATAAATTTTTACCAGCGTAATTCTGGCTGCTTATTTTATCTATTCCATGCTCTATGCTATTTGCAAGGATGCTCAAAATTACCACTATTTCCACAACGTAAACCCCGATTATTAACTGCAGGTAATACCCAGGAATTATATTCCCTATCTCGAATAATCCTGTTAATCCCCCTAAACCACCAAAAGTGAATTCGGACCCTTGCGATGCGGATTGTGTCATTAATGTGCTTAATCTTCCGAGAATAACCACAATCATGGTGCTTATACCAACGACAATTCCTGCAATAATAGGAGTTAAAAAACCAATCTGGCTTTTCATATCACTTATAATATCACTCAACAAGTCCTTTAGCCTTTCATTTATTTTATGAATCTTATCAATATACATGGAGATGCTGGTCAAGGATTGGGAAGCTACAAGAGACCCTTTTATTGAACTCTCAATTAAAATTTTCATACTGCTCTCAATGAGGCTGCTTGGATACCTCCAAATTGCTCCCACTTCCCTGTCAAAGATTGCTTTTTGGATATTGACACCCAGCCTTCTTATGTTTCTATTAACGATTTGGAAGAAGCTTCCTGTGGGGGTTCCCTGCATGTTTTCTGCCACATCCCCAAATGCCAGTTCTACAGGGATGCCGTCGCCAATCCTGTTCCCCAACTGAAACAAACTTCCTGCAAACTCTAATTCTAATTTTTTTGTCTCATCCCTTATCTTTATCAGCCTACCTGTCCTAATCTTATAATAAGTTCCCAAACCAAGGGCTATTCCTAATGGAAAAAATAAACTAAGCAAAACTGCTCCAGCCCCAAAAGGACCGTAACATTCTTGATGTGATTTACAAACAAGACCGTTTTCAGTCTTATAATCCAAGAACATGGTATCCTTCACAAATGGAAAATCTATCCCTGCGGAATGCATAATCATCGGTGATATTCCAATAAAAGCCACCATAACAAAAACAAGAAAACTAACATAAAATGGATCAAAACTGAACTCCCTGTTTCCTATCCTGAAATTAAGATTCTTATACTTAGCAAATTCAGGATTTTGCTCTATTAAATTATTCTCGGAGTATCCTGTAGGTCTTTTTGAAAGGATATTCATACCTATAAAATAAACCAGGATTGGCAGGAGAATGTCATACCCCAGAAATAAAAAGATTATTTTTACTGTACCTGATCCCCCCATCAAGCTTCCTAATAAAGGCATTATCACTAAACCTAAAATTGGCAAAACAATACCAAGCATATGCAACATGGTTATTGGGTTTTTTAATTCATGGGTGTAATGCATCATCTTATCATAAGTGCCATTTAGGATTACATCAAGGGATTTTTCCAACATGGTTATCCTTCTATCCTCTGTTTGTTCATACAAGCTTCCCTGTATCAAGTGAAAACTTTCTATAAACTCAAGATTATAGTCCCTCCACTTACCTAAATAAGAATCAAGGCTTTCCTTTATGGTGGGGTATTTTCCCATTTCCACATCCCAAAAGATTTTTCTTAGATCCAATGCCAGGGGATTACCGATATGGTCTGCTGCAAATTTAATGGCGTGCTCCATATTTGATGTATGTCTCATGTACATCACAATGTAAAGGATACACAAAACCATCTGGTTACTTGATTTTAATCTCCATTTACTTGCTAAGGAAAAAGGAATGTTTGTTAATGGTTTTATCAACAAAAGGGATATTAATATCAACAATAGCGGGACTAACAAATGATTTATTCCGAATGTCGGCAAGGTTAAATAAAGAAACCCTGTTAATATGAGCACAAAAATAATTATCAAAAAAGACAAAAAAGATGCAAAGCTTGAAGCCCCTTCAGGAGTTATATTAAGGTGTATTACTTCTATACTTTCCTTTAACTTCCCCAATATACTGTCCTTTGGTTTTGTCTTGATTAATTTTTCCGAGAAATTACAACAATTTTCATAAAAGGTAAAACTTTTGGCTAAAGCTTCTTTTCTAAATTCCTCGTAATCCCTTGAAAAATTTGAAAAGGGAATATACTCCTCGCTATCTTGGAAGTTCTCCTGAAGTTTATTCTTATACTTATTTAAAATTCCCTGTAGCTCTCTATCCATGGATTCACCTCTTTTTTCTAGATTTTTTAAAAATTAAAATTATTAATAGAACAATAACAATAATCATTAAGATTATCCCAAAATTCATTAAAAAACTGTTTTCTCTCTCCTTACCAACAATATATCCGCAATCTGAAACTGGTTCATGACTGCATATATCTTCCAAACAGCTATCTGCAGTACATTCATTATTATCATTACATTCTGAATTGATGGTACACCCTGCTTCTGTCTCCTCTTGCTCCATATCATTTAATTCTGTTTCATTTTGAGGTTCTTGACCACTTAGGAAGCAGAGAGTATTTGAACAAGACTCATCACATTCTCCTGAAGAAGGAAAATTAAGTTCGATTTGAGCATAATTATTTTCTATATTCTGAAAATTAAATTCCACACTATTAAAAAGTTCTTCATCTCTTACTATGGCTTTCTGATTATTAACACAAATCACCAGTGTATCATTGTCTCCCCCAATACCCATTAGAGTAATATTCCTCCCTAAAGCTTCAAAACTATCTCCAATAAAAAAAACCTCTGTTATAACTAAAGCATTCGCTAAAGGCACTATAAACAATAGCAATAGCAATAAAATTGTTTTACTCATATAAAATTAAAATTATAAAACTTTAAATAATTTTTGATTGATGTTGATTATTTTTTATGATATCCTTAAGCCACGTTTCCCATTTTTTGAATACTTTTTTAGTGTCAATATAACCTACTTCCTCCATTATATTATCAGAAATACTATGAAATTGATCATTGCTCTTGACTATAAAATCTGATTCAAGTATAGACGGGTCTTTTATTTTATCAGAATAATTAACCAATGCTTCTTTTATTTTAGCCCTTAGGAGGATATTATCCCAGACAGCGTTCCAATTACCTGCCCATTCCTTAACATTTCCTGCTATTATCTTAAGAATTTCACTGTCCCCATTGATTAGTTCATCTGTAGGTTCTAACTGATCTGTTTTTGGATTATATTTCATTAAATCTACAAAACCTTTTTCCCTTAAAGGGTCTTCTTCCCAGTGTTTTCTTACTTCTGTTATCTGCAAAATCCTTCTGCTGCTATGCAAACCATCTGCGCTTTTGACTGGATTTGAAATTATGATTATATCTGTAGCTTTGAAACTTGTTTTTGGAACCTTTAAATCATTTACAACCCTATCATAAACAGAGTAAGGGTCTCCGCCGTGAATTGTCCCTGCAACTACATTAGCCAATGCACCAATTCTCATTGCCTCGTACATTGCTGAAGCTTCGCTTGATCTTATTTCACCTATTATCAAACTGCTGTCCCCCAATCTTAAACTTGTTCTTATGCCTTCGTCTGCCTGCAATTCTGAGCCTCCTTTAGTTAAAGCTGATCTAACTTTCATCGGCTGTATATTATAACCTAATTTCCTCATAACATTTATTCCAAGCTCCTGCGTATCTTCAATGGTTATCATCCTATACTTCCTCATTATCTCCAACATCATAGCTCCCATCAAAGAAGTTTTACCGCTTGACCTTGTTCCTGCAAATATCAAGGATCTCCCCCCCTGAATTATAAAACTCAGGAGACCTGCAGCAAGAGGGTTCATCATTTTATTTTTAATAAATAAAGGGAATGTCCAGGGATTATCCCTGTGTCTTCTAAAAGAGTATGCCAATCCTATTGGATTTAATGGTCTTGTTATTACTGCAACCCTTGCTCTTGAATAAGGTAAAAGAAGTTCTGTGTCCAAAATAGGATTTGCTTCATCTAAAGGCCTTCCTGATAACATCCTAAATTTAGATGCCCAGCTTTCCCCGTCTTCCTTGCTTGGGATTATATTTGTGACACATTCGTGAAAATCCTGGTGAATTATAAAGATAGGTGTTTCCCCAATAGGGCTATTTACACTTATATCCTGAATCTTTGGATCTTTTAACAAAACTTCAATTAATCCAAAACCAACAGTGTATCTCACTAAAATCTGCGCTAATTCATGCACTTGTTCAAAACTTAAATCAATCCCTTTATGCTCCGCTATTTCCTGTATCATATCTTTCCCTATATTTACAAAGGTTTGCCTCATCTTTTCCGGATCAATGAACTCATCCTTCTTCGGTTTATGTTCTGCTAAAGCATTTCTAGCTATATCCAAAATTTCATACATATCCTCAGAAATTTTAAATTCGGGGGGATTCAAGTGATACAAATAAGTTACTTCCCCTGGTATTTTAAATATGGTTATATCTGTATTATTATCTAAAGAATAAGCATCTAATTCCTCCCCATCCAAGGGCTGTTCCGCCATTATTCTTGTGAACATAAAATCTGGTCTTATAGAAGGTTTGAAGATATTCCTGTATAAATCCCTGCTACCAATAGAATATCCTGCAACATAAGACTTAATCAAAGATATTATCTGAGTTTGCTCTAATAATGATTTTAAGGTATTTAAAATTTGTAAATATTCCGCCCTTAAACTTACTTCTTCCAATGAGTCTGTTTTCTTTATCTTTATTTTTTCTTCCCTAATATATCTTATTATTTCTACATAACATCCAATAGGGTCTGTTTTTAATAAATTTAAAATTAAATATTGTATTGTAAACCCCCAATATTGGGTATATTCACTTAAAGGGATTAGGCTTAAACTTAGAATCTTTTTCTGTTTAATTAAATAATTATAAGTATTTGCAATCTGCATTAACATCTGCGATTGTTTATAATCATATTCATAATTTCTTCTGCATGAGAAAATTATTCTTCCTGCAGAAGGAACCTGAATTAATTTATCAATAGTCCTTGACATGCAAATTGGGCTATCCTCTAAGGAGGGAGAATAAGGGCAGTTATTGCAATTAATTTTAAGGACATCTGCGTCACCCTCTTTAATTATTTCATAATCGCATGTTCCAACATTCTGATTATTAGGCATATATTATTATTAGAAACAACAGTATAAAAATTTATCCAAACATTTTTATATTACTAAAACTTGAATTAAAACAATGGAGCAATTTAATCAACAAGGATTTGATGCCATAGAAAGGGCTAGAATTTTAGAATCCAAATATAAGAATTTAAGGGAAAGAATATTAATAGTAAACCAAAATATGGTTCAAGGTTATAAAAATTCCTCAACAGAAATAAAATTCTTAAATAATAATATAAATGAACTAAAAAAAGATATGTTTGAAATTAAAGAGAATATTCATAAATTAATCCATGACTTACAATTTTTTGCCAGCAAACAGGACTTAAAAGTTTTAGAAAAGTATATTAATATGTGGGACCCTTTAAATTTTGTAACACAGAAAGATCTTGAAGAATTATTGAAAAAAAGAGGTGGTAAAAGTACCAGAAGTTCCCAGACCAGAAAAAAAAGAAAATAAAACTTATCAGGATATTTATGATACTATTAATCAATCTAGCATTAGGTCTGGAAATTATGAAGACGCAAAATCTAAAAATAATCCATTGGACCAATTGGACCAATTTGGGGATCAAGAAATTGATGATGCCCCAGAGCCAGAAGAGCCTTTTTTACCAACGCCTTCTCCTCCTTCTTACAATTATAGCAATGCTCCTGTACAGCAAAGATCTGGCACAGAAATACAGGAAGTTGTTGAATCATTAATAGAAGAAAAATGGGAAGAAGTTCTATCAAAGGTGGGGGACATCAATTTATGGAAGGAGAAGATGGAAACAGAGTTAACTTCAATAAAGCAAGAGATAATCAGGACCCAAACACATTTTATGAATTTACAGAGATCTGTTTTGGGAAAAGTTAATGAATACAACAAGAATATTCTTGATGTAAATACTGAAATGCAGGCTTTAGAGAAGGTATTCCAAAAGATATTAGAGCCCTTATCCACGAATGTAAAGGAATTATCAAAAATAACAAGCAAATTAAAGAAGAAGTAATTTACTGTAATTTTAATCCTTTTGAAACTGTATGTATTGCAAGTGCTGCAATAATCAATAAGAACAATGCCCCAAGAATTTTTGGATTTGTAAGGGTGGATAAACTTTCAGTTTCTCTTGTTCTTTGAGATGTTCCCCCTGAAGAATCTGTAACTATCGTGCTTTCTGAATCAACTGCCCCTCCTTCATCATAAGGGCTTAAGACCCCCCCGAAGACATTAACCAAAGCTACAATTAAAAGTATTCCTGCTATGACTATAACTGTCCAAATAACGGTACTTGAACCAACTGCTTTTACCATAGCATCCTCTTTTACACCCATAAACATAAAAAGTGCAATTAAAAAAAGTGTAATAACAACGAGCACTAAAAACCAGGGAGTTATAAAATTAATAAATTCTAAGGCATCTGTCGAGAATAAAAACAAAATCGCTATTGAAAAAGATGCTATTAATTTTAATCCTTTATTATCCCCAAGCAGTTTGAATTTATCTAACAGCGCGTAAGCTACAACCAGTATAAACAAGAAAGTAAAAACTGGCAAAAAATATTCAAGTATTCCTATATCCATTATGCTTGCCATTTTACACTTTTTCTCTTTCTCTTTCTTTTAAAAGCTTATCAAAAAATTTGTCCCCTGTGCTTAATGTGCCTGAAACACGATCTCCAAAAGATTTGTCTTTCCCTGCTCCCCCCTTCAGGTAAAATAGGAAGATTAAAAATATGATAATAACCAATATCCATCCCCAATAATCTTCAATCCAATAAGGCACTTCAAATCCCAATGAAGGCCCAAGACTCCAATAAAGGATATACAAAACTATGATGGTTACAATCCCAAGAATAATACCGCTGAATCCATGCTCCACCTTTGCTCCAAATAAGCTTACTAAAACCAGAAACATAACAGCTACTACTAAAAATAATGAAACTTTCGGGAGAAAATTATTAATGGTTTGTATAATTTCAAACTGGGTTACAATTAACAAACCAATTATTAAAGATAGTATCATATTAATGTTTGTTCTTGGTTTACCTTTCTCATCTTCTCCAAATATTTTTGCTTTTTCAAGTATTGCAAAGGATATAGCAAAAACTAACAAGAAAGGTAAGATAAACTCAAAAACCCCATAATCCTCTAAACTATAAAATAAACTATATAAATCAAAATTTGCCATTATTCTTCCTTCTTTTCTTCTTTCTTACCGCTTTTAGTAATCATTAGAATTGCTCCTATAACTATCAGCAGCATTATTATTGAGCCAAATACAGCGCCACTCCAATTATTAGACACCCAGTCTAATACAACCAATAATAAACTATACTCCTGCCCTTCGCTTATAACATAAATTGAATTAAGGAATATTGCTATCACTCCTATAAATATGATTATCATAAAAGCTTTATACCAGTTTTTATGCTTACTTGCAAAATCGAGCTCCCCTGATTTCATAAAAATTCCAATTAATAATAAGAAACTAAAACTAACAACTGCCAATAATATTATATTGGGCAAACTTTCGTTTATTGCCCTAACCACATTGGCTGTAGCAACAACTAATAAACCAATCACGAAAGCAACCATGGAATTAAGATTTTTATTCGCTACTTCTTCATCTTTTACTTTTACAGTACCAAGAATCTTCGTCTTTTCAAGGATTGCATACACCAATGTGAAGACCAACAAGAAAGGTAAAATTATATCAAACAAACCAAATTCTTTAAAAAATTCTATTGCTGCTCCTAAAGGAGATACCATTTAACCTCTTTTTTATTCCTTTTCTTCTTCGTAACTAGGTATTGCTGACTTACTTATTATTATAACATCACCAACCGCCTTAACTAATTGATGTGGGACTATCACCCCTTTAGCACCCCCTAAAACTTTTGTTAAGTAAGATGCTTTTGTTGCTTTTACACGCCAACCACAAACCTTGTTACCAGAAATAATGCTTTCTTCTATATCCCCAAAATAAAATCCATCATCAGTAAAGACTTTTGTATTGATTGTTTGAGTTATATTCTTCGTTTTTAACATTTTTAATCCTCCTTAGTGTTAAGATAAAATAGTTTTATATATTTAAAGATTTCCTTTTGTTGAATGGATACATTTAAAAATATAACGATAATCGGAACTTCGCATATTTCAATAGAAAGCATCAAAGAAATATCTGATTTTATAAAAAAATACAAGCCTGAAATCATAGCTCTTGAATTAGACAGAAAGAGATTTTATGGATTATTGAATAAAACTAAGATTTCATTTAATGATATAATAAAAATGGGATTTAAGGCATTTCTTTTTAATTTGATTGGAGCTTATATTGAAAAAAAATTAGGAAAATTAGTGGGTGTTTCGCCAGGGGACGAGATGTTAGCCGCTGTTAAGGGGGCTAAGAAATTTGGTTTGAAATTAAAGCTGATTGACCAAAATATTGAGATTACCCTAAAAAGATTAATTAAAGGATTTACTTGGAAAGAAAAATTCAGGGTTATTGCAGATATTTTTAATGGGCTGATATTCAGAAAACCATTGATAGAGCCTTTTGATTTAAGAAAAGTTCCTCCCAAAGAAACAATAAAGAAACTTATGGGGATGGTAAAAGACAGATACCCCACAATCTATGATATATTAATTAAAGAAAGAAATGAGGTAATGGCAAAGCATTTAAATGATTTAATGCTTAATAATAAAGAGGATAAAATACTAGCAATAGTTGGTGCTGGTCATGAAGATGGTATCATTGAAATTCTCAAAAGAAATTAAGGATTTGATTTATGTTATAATTGTATTGGGGATTATTTTTGGCTTTAATGATGGTGGTTCTGGTTTTGCATTCTCAAATTGGATTAGTAATTTTATATCTACCTTAATATTAGTCTGCATTGTGGTTTTAACTTTTTTTGTTGGGATAAAATTATCCTCGATATTATTTAACTACTCTGTTGAATTCAGCGTTTGGAGATTAAGACATTATTTTTTCTCAACAAAAGCTAAATTTCCAATGAATTTTAGGTTTTTTGGTTTGAGATTTAATTTAAATAATCTTCATTTTGGAACTATCTTATCTTTATTCCTTACTCTAATTTCCAACGGTCTTTTTTATTTTACATCTATCTTCACTTTTTCAGCTAAGGACCAAAAAAAGATTGGGAAAGATAAAGTTTACCTCAAAGACTTCACTGAAATGGGAATTTCTTTAATATCCCTCTTTCTTGTTTTATTTTTAATTATAGTCTTTAAAATAATTGGCATTGAAAGAGGGGTAATTGTTGGATCGTGGTTCATAATATGGAGTTTAATACCTTTTGGCCCTTTAATAGGCGCTAAAATATTTTTTGGTTCAAGAACATTATATATTGGGACAGTTGCATTCATGATTTTATTTTTATCAATAGTTTCTGCAATTCCCTTTATATTAAGTTTATTAATAGCGGTCTTATTTGCTTTTATAATACTAATTGTTTATTTTTTAAAGATAGAATATTCTTAACTAAGTAAACTAAAAATGGCCTTCTGCAATAACCAGAAGAAAGCCAGCCAGGTGAGAAAATTAAATGTTCCAAAAATAGCCAAAAATATAAAAACAACTGCTGCTATATCAATGATACTAATGATGTCTGCAATGAATAGAATAGATTTAATAAGTAAAATAATTGCAATTACTGCAGCAAATGTTTCAGCTATGTTAAATCTCAGTAAAATTATGCTGAATGCTGCTAAAAAATCGATTATGCCTAAAAATTTAGCTATCATAGAATCTGGATTAAGAGAGGATTTAAAATGTTTTTGGTAAAAGAAATTGAACCAAGGGAGTATCAAAAGAATATTTTGGAGAGTTGCAAGAATAAAAACACCCTGGTTGTTCTGCCTACTGGCTCTGGAAAGACCTTGATTTGCCTATTATTGACAGTTCATAGGCTCAACTTATATCCAAAATCAAAAATTCTTGTTGTGGCCCCCACAAAACCTTTAGCCCAACAACATCTGATCTCTTTCCAAAAAAATACAAACATAGGAGAAGATGAATGCGTTTTATTAACAGGCTCTGTAACACCAAAAAAAAGACAGAATTTTTATGAAAATTCGACTGTAATTGTTGCAACTCCACAAACTATTGATTCTGACTTGAAAAACAAAAGAATTTCCTTAGAAGATTTTTCCTTGTTTTGCGTTGATGAAGCACATAAATCAAAAGAAAGGTACGCTAATACCAAAATAGCAAAAATATACATGCAAAAATCAAAATATCCTCTAATTTTGGCTTTGACTGCCTCCCCTGGATCTGATAAAGAAAAAATAAAGGAGATTAATAAAAATTTATTTATTGAAAATGTAGAGATAAGGATAGACAGCGATGAAGACATCAAAGAGCATATTCAAGATAAAAATATAGAACGGGTTAAATTAGACCTGCCTGAAGAATTCCAGAATATAAAAAGATTAATACAATCTGTCTGGAAAGAAAAATTAAAGGATCTTCATAAAGTAGGATTTACAAAACCTTCCAATTTAGTCAATAAAAGGGATTTATTGCTATTACAACAAAGGTTTGTGAAAGAAATAAAAAATAAAAACCAAATTGCTTTTTACGGCATTTCGTTGACTTCTACTTTGATAAAATTAAACCACATGACTGAATTATTAGAATCGCAGGGACTGGAACCATTAAATTCCTTTTTTGAGAAATTACAAAAAGAAACTTCAAAAGCTTCTGCTGCTATTTTGTCCCATCATAATATCAAAAGCGCTATATTAATAACAAAGGATTTGTTGGATAAAAAGATTAAACATCCTAAATTAATAAAATTATTAGAAATAATCCAGGAGGAAATAAAATTATCTCCTAAGGCAAAAATAATAGTGTTTGCTAATTATAGAGATACAGTAGAGAAGGTAGTTAAATTTCTTAAAGAGTATAATATTAAATGCAATCGTTTTGTCGGGCAAGCTAACAAAAAAGCAGCTGGATTAAAACAAAAGGAGCAGCTAGAAATTATGAATAAATTTAAAACTGGTGATTTTAATGTCCTTGTTTCAAGTTCAGTCAGTGAAGAGGGGATAGACGTCCCTGAAGTTGCTTTAGTTGTATTTTATGAGCCTGTTCCGTCTGAATTAAGGAGAGTTCAAAGAATGGGGAGAACTGCGAGAACAATTCCAGGTAAAATTATTTTTTTAATAACAAAATATAGCAGGGATGAGGCTTATTATTGGAGCTCTTATTATAAAGAGAAAAGAATGAAAAATATTTTGAAAAATTTTAACAAAGATAAACAAAGTAGATTGTAAAATGCCTAAAATAATATATGATTATAGGGAAAGAAGTTCTGGAATTATAAAGGAATTAGTCAAGAAAAAGATAGATATAGAGGAAAAACAGCTGAACTCAGCCGATTATATCATTCCAACAAAGAATATTAATGGGAGTATGGTGGAAGTTGGTATTGAAAGAAAAACAATAAATGATTTCCTAAACTCAATTATAGATAAAAGGATATTAAATCAATTGATATTATTAAAAGATAATTTTTCTATTCCCTTGTTAATTCTGGAGGGGGAAGAGAATATTTATAAAATAAGAAATTTCCATCCAAATGCAATTAGGGGAATGCTAGCCTCTATAGCTATTGATTACCAAATCCCAATTTTACAAACCAGAAATCCAAGAGATACTGCTTCCTTGTTAAATATTATTGCTCAAAGACTGGAGAAACCAAGAAAAAACATAAGTCTGCTGAAAAAAAGGAAACCTTTGACCTTAAAAGAAAAACAAGAGTATATTATCGAGTCTTTACCTTCTGTTGGTCCAACTCTTTCTAAAGCTTTATTGAAAAAATTTAAAAGCGTTAAGAGAGTGATAAATGCCTCTGAGGAAAGACTGAAAAAAGTTGAGAAAATTGGAGATAAGAAATCCAGGGAAATTAAAAAAGTTATTGATGAATTTTATCAATAGTTTTCAATAATCTTTCAAGATCTATTTGGTAAAAGGATTCCATTAATTCTTTTTTAATATGCTCAAAAGATATACTACAGGGATCATAAATAAAATATAAATTAATTTCTTTTGTTGTATTTAAACGGGTGATATACTCCTCATCAATTACTTTTTCTATTTTGTGTAGATTAATATCCCCTCTCTTTCTAGTTTCTTCTGTTCCATAATATATCTTTTTGAAAGATTCAAAAAGGGTTTCTATTAAAGGTTTGGCTTGAAACAGTGAACCATTATAAAAAACCACCCCTTGAAATTTATTATTAGACTCTACTCTTTTTTTTATAACTTCCAATGTATCTTTAATAAACTCTTTTTCATTAAAACTAGATTTTAGTATTTTTTTTAAATCTTTATTTTCCATACTAAAAGTTAGATAGATATCTTGAAATTAATAAAGATTATTATCCTAATTTATATATTTCTAAATCTGCATATTTTGGTCCGTCTTTAGTCAAATCGCTTTTAATTAACTTAAATTCCTCTACTTCAAAATTCTTTTGTTCTATTTTTATTTTAATTTTTTCTTTAAATTCTTCTTTATTTTTAATTAGTTTTACTCTCCCCAATGTTATATGCGCCTTAAATTCCTTGTCTCTTTTAACTAGCTCTAATAACTCTGAGTCTATTTTTTGCTGTAATTCTATTACCTTATCTTTAGGATTTAATCCAACCCAAATTATTCTTATATAATCCTCATCTGGAAAAACCCCAATTTTATCCAAATGCAGTTCAAATTTTTTGAATTTTATTTTAGCTAACACTTCTTTTATTTGTTGCAATTTATTCTCATTAATTTCTCCAATAAAGAATAGAGTAAGGTGTATATGTTTTTTTGCAATCCAATTAATTTTTGCTGGTAAATTTCTTAATTTGTTTTGTATTTCAAATAAGCAATCTCTAATTTCTTTTGGTGGCTCTATGGCAATGAAAGTTCTCATTCTATTAATTTATACTTTTTTAGAATATTCCATAATGTTCGAACATCCATACATGAATTTATTAATTCTTCATAATTCAATTCTATGTCAATTGGATCTCCAAATTGAAATCCCTCCTCTTTTAAGTAAGATATAAGTTCTTTAGGGGTCTCTTTACACTCCCCTTCACATATTTTTCCTAAACCATTAGATTTATTACCAAATTCGATAAAGATTTTACATCCAACCCTCCTACAATATATATCTAACTCATTTAAGGGGGTTTCTTCCATTTTAAATAAAAATTTTTACTATCTTCTTTGCAATATTCAATGTTAAGTTATTTATATCTTTTTCTGGATTAACTTCCACTAAATCAACCCTTCTTAGATTTTTTAATATTTTAAACTTTCTCAAGAAATATAATAATTCCAAAGTTGATAAACCTGCTGGTTCTAAATGACCTGTTCCTGAAGCATAAGCCGGGTCCAAGACATCTATGTCAATACTTATGTATAAATCACTAAAATCATTTGCTATTTCCATGATTATATCTGCTATCTCTTTAATTCCCACTTCAAATATTTTCTCTGGGGAATAATATTTTATTTTATTATCTTTTAAAAATCTTATTTCATTGTCCCAATAAGCTCTTATTCCTATTAAAATTATATTTTCTTTTTTTACCTGATGTTCATCTATTAATTTTTTCAGGAAATCTTCATGCGTAGGAGTATCTGTATAATTATCACAATCAGGATGAGCATCAAAAATGATTATCCCCCTATTATCTCCTTTTAATGACTTGAATAAAGAATAGGTAATTGAGTGGTCACCCCCAATGAAGATATCCCCTTGAATTTTTTCCAGTTTATTTTGTAATTCATCCAAATTATTTTCTTCTTTTATTTCTATTATTTCAAAGTTTCCCTTTATATCTTTCAAAATTAAATCTGGGGCTTTTTCTGTGCCTTTGTTTTTCCCCAAAGTTCCCAAAGACGATTTTACCTTGACTATTTCCATATAAATTATAAAGAAGCAATTTTTATATTACTTTCCAAAAGCTTTTCTTATTGGATTTAATATTTCTATTAGATAATCTGCAACAGAATTTTTTAAGTCCTGTGGGTGCAATTCCTTTTTAACAAAACTTTTTTCAAGGCTTTCATAATTTAAGAATGTTAAATCCCCTCCGAATTTCCTGTCTCTTTCAATTTTAATCTCTTTAATTCTTGGAAAGATAATTAATTTTGATATTTGCAATATTGGGTTATCCTGAACTGCTCCTTCTGGACAGTGCGCTTTCTTTATTTTTTGTTTTATCTCTTCTTCTGAGTCCCTTATTGAAATAAAAGAATTTTGATCTGAAGAAGACATTTTGCCTGAACCTTTTAGAGAAGATATTAGAGGTGTGTGAACAAACACAGGAGTTTTATAATTAATTAATTTAAATGTTTCAATGCCTGAAGCATGTATTTTTCTTTGTTCTATTCCAGAATTTACTAAATCTACTTTAAGATGTTTTATATCTACAATCTGCATTAAAGGATATATCACCTGAGAAATTTTAGCATTTTCAATGTCTCTTGCTACCTGCTGCATAGATCTCAAGCCACGATTTAAAGTTATTTTTGCAGCTAATGTAAGAACATCATCAATATATTCTGGTTTCCTTTGAAAGGTGCTTCCTAAAATAAATTCTGATTTTATTAATCCTGCTGCCTTGAAACCCTTTTTCCAAGTATCAATTTGTTTATGAATAAAATCCCAATCCCCTTTTTGATTTAGGTAAGTATGCCAATCTGCAAATAAAACCTTAACATAAAATCCTGCTTTTTGTATGTCCATTAGTTTGGTTATTGTAACTAAATGCCCTAAATGAACCTCTCCTGAAGTTTCATACCCACAATAAGTTATTGGTTTTTTCTTTTTTATTAAATCTGGTAGCTTATCATCATTAATTATTTCTTCTGCATTTCTTTTTATTAATTCCAATTTATCCATTATTAACTAAAAGCTTTTATATTAATATAAATTTAACTATTTTAATGAGGAAGAAAAGAGTTTATCAGATTCTTGCCAGATCTGGGCTTATTAATTCCAAGAAAGAGGCTGAATCTTTAATAAAAGAAGGCAAAATAAAAGCAGGAAGCAGAAGGATAAATTCATTAAACTATTTTATCAATCCAAAAAAAGAGCTGTTGAAAATTAAGGATAAGGTTGTTATACCAAGAAAGGAAAAAATATACCTGCTATTCAACAAACTAAAAGGAGTAGAAACAAAAAAGCAAGAGATAAGCAGGTTTCTGGATTTTGAGGATTCTATTAAAAAAACTATTTTTCCTGTAGGCCGATTAGACAAAGATTCTGAAGGATTATTAATTCTAACAAATGACGGCAATCTGACAGATAAAATTCTTAATCCTAAAAGAAAATTAGAAAAAATATATTTGATAAAAACAAAAAATGAATTAAGAGAGGATGATATGAATAAATTAAGAGGGGGGATTAATATTCAAATGGAAGAAAGGGGTTTAGTCCATAAATACAAGACCCTTCCCTGCAAGATTAACAAGATAGGATTTAATAATTATGAAATGAGAATAATTGAAGGTAAAAAAAGACAGATAAGGAGAATGATGAAATCTGTTGGTAATGAAGTTATCACACTAAAAAGAATCGGCATCGGCAAATTAAGGTTAGATAAGATAAAAGATGGTTATTATAAGAAAGTTGAATTAAGAGAGATAATTGATGCAATATCTTGTTAAAATTCTCTTAAAAAATTATTTAAAGAAGAGTTTATTCATTATTTTAAATTGGAAGAAAAGGATTTATTTAAGATTGCACTTGTTTGTTCTCTGATAGGAATTTTAATGATATTATTCATAGTCCAGAAATATGAGGTTCCTAATTATGATATTAAAGACGTTGATAAATCAAAGCTGGATGAAAAGGTTAGCATAAAAGGGCAAGTAGAAAGAGTAACAGAAACACCCGGACTTTATATTCTAAATTTAGAGGATTCTACAGGAGAAATAACTGTTGTGGTATTTAAAGATGAAATTTTAGATATTTTAGGGGGGGACTTATTAGAAGTTGAAGGCACAGTAACTGAGTATAAAAACAATGTTGAAATCATTGCAAAACAAATAAAGGTCCTAAATGCTAATTGAGATATTATTTGCAATATTGATGGGTGTTTTATTTGGAGTAATCTGTGGATTGGCTCCAGGCATACATCCTAATTTAGTGGCAGTTGTTTCTTTAAGCACATCCCCTTTTTTACTGCAATATTTTGATCCTTTAGTAATCTGCATTTTCATTATTAGTGTCAATGTAACAAACACATTTCTCAATGCAATACCAAATATTTATTTAGGTGCTCCTGAGGCAGGCATGGAATTATCTGTGTTGCCAGGTCATAGATTATTATTAGAAGGCAATGGGTACAAAGCAGTTGCATTAACTGTTATAGGCTCTTTGTTAGCAATTATTATAATAATTTTATTAACGCCTTTGTTAATTCCCGTTGTTAAATTTGGATATCCTTTAATTAAAAGTTTAATACCTTACATTCTAATTTTAGCTTCCATATTTTTAATTTATAGGGAAAAGAAGTCTAGGGTCTGGGCATTAAATTTATATTTATTATCTGGTGTATTGGGTTTGGCTACTTTAAACCTGCCTTTATCTGAACCTTTATTTCCATTATTATCCGGGCTGTTCGGGACATCAACATTAATTTT